>Ga0105047_10000750_pt1 | contig 56529 bp, 43 predicted proteins | sample MAT04_FD_78384 | JGI IMG/M metagenome (GOLD analysis project Ga0105047, IMG submission 78384) | Freshwater microbial communities from Lake Fryxell liftoff mats and glacier meltwater in Antarctica - MAT-04 (megahit assembly) | ecosystem: Environmental > Aquatic > Freshwater > Ice > Liftoff... | reverse complement strand
GGCGCCGAGCTCGTGGAGGAGGAACGTGAGCTCGTCGGCGAGCTCGTCGGCGAGCTTGCTCACCGGCTTGCCCGCGCCGTGGCCGGCCTTGGTCTCGACGCGGATCAGGATTGGCCGCGAGCCGTCGCCCTGCGCCTCCTGCAGGCGCGCCGTCATCTTGCGCGCATGCATCGGGTCGACGCGTGAGTCGCTCTCCGCCGTCGTGAAGAGCATCGACGGGTAGCGCTCGCCGTCACGAACGCGGTGGTACGGCGAGTAGGCGTAGAGGAACTTGAAGTCGGAGGCCTTCTCCGGATCGCCGTACTCAGGGATCCACAGCTTCGCGATGCGGAAGCGGTGATAGCGGACCATGTCGGTGAGGGGCACGAGCGAGAGGCCCGCGCGGAAGAGCTCGGGCCGCTGCGTGACCGCGGCGGCGACGAGCAGGCCGCCGTTCGAGCCGCCGATGATGCCGAGGCGATCGGAGCTCGTGATCTTCTCGCTCACGACCGTCTCGGCGCACGCGATGAAGTCGTCGAAGACGTTCTGCTTCTTCTCGAGCATGCCGGCCTTGTGCCAGTCCTCGCCGAGCTCACCGCCGCCACGCAGGATGGCCGTGACCCACACCGCGCCGCGGTTCACGCTCGCGAGCGCACGCGCGCTGAAGCCGGGGGTCTGGTTGACGTTGAAGCCGCCGTAGCCGTAGAGGATGGTCGGGTTCTTTCCGTCGCGCTTCATCCCCTTCTTGGCGATGACGAACATCGGAACGCGCGTGCCGTCCTTCGACACCGCGAACAGCCGCTCGACCTCGATGTCGTTCGCCTGGAACTTCGCGCCGACCTTCTCCCAGGGCTCGAGCTTCGCCGGCGGCGTGCCGGGGGCACGCGCGTGGAGGTCGACGCGGTGGATCTGCGCGGGGACGACGTACGAGGTGAACGAGACGAAGGCCTCCTCCCCGTCCCACGCGCCGGCGACGGTCGCGGTGCCGATCGAGGGCAGCGCGACGGGGCCGTGCGTCTTTCCGTCGAGGCCGAAGCGCTCGATGCGCGTCGAGGCCTCGTGCATGTAGGTCGTGACGATCTCGTTCTTGGTGATCGTCACGTCGTCGAGGACGTCCTGGCCCTCCGGGAGGACCTCCTTCCACGCGGCGCGCTGCGGCTTGTCGTAGTCGACGGCGTAGAGCTTGTAGCGAGGCGCCCCGTCGTTCGTCTGGATGTAGAGGCGATCGTTACGCGGGATCGGCTCGAAGATCGCTGGCGCGTCCTTCGCGACGGCGACCCAGCCGGTGGCCTCGGCGGCGTCGCCCTTCGCCAGGTCCTTGACCCAGACCTCGCTCTTGTCCCAGCCCATGTGCACGCGCACGACGAGCCAGTGACCATCGGGCGAGATCACGACGATGGGTGTGTCGGTCTTCTCGCGGCCCTCGCCGAAGACGAGCTTGTCGGTCTTTTTGTCCTGCCCGAGGACGTGGAGGAAGATCTTCGAGAAGTACTTCTCGTCGCCCGGGGGCACGCTGCCGGACTCGGGATAGCGCGAGTAGTAGAAGCTCTTGCCGTCCGGGAGCCAGGCGACGGACGCGTGACGCGTGTGCTCGATCCTGTCGGGGAGGTCCTTGCCCGTCGCGACGTCACGCACGAAGAGCGTGCTCTCCTCGCTGCCCGATTCGCTGCGGCCCCACGCGAGCAGCGCACCGTCGCGCGACGGGAACCACCAGTCGAGCGCGGTCGTGCCGTCCTCGGAGAGCGCGGAGGCGTCGATGAGAACGCGCCCCTTACCGGAGACGCCGTCGCGAACGTAGAGCGTCGGCTGGTTCTGCGTGCCTTCGCGCTTCGTGTGGAAATAGCGGATGGTTCCTGCCTTCGTCGTCCGCACCGACGGCGAGCTGACGTAGCCGATCTGGAGGAGCTCCTTCACCTCGCCGCGCAGCGCTTCCCGCCCGCTGAGCGCGTCGAGCACCTTCCGCGTGTGCGCGTTCTGCTGGTCGGTCCACGCGCGGACGTCGGCGGAGTCGGCCTCCTCGAGCCAGCGGTAGGGGTCGGACACGCGGGTGCCGTGCAGGTTCTCGGCGAGGTCGAGCTTCTTGGTCATCGGTCTCCCATCGGGCCCCCCGCGAGCGAGCGCGCCCCCGGGCGACGCCAGCGTCAGCGGAGGCACCTGAAGCGCTGCCGGCTCACCGCAGGACGCCGTGCCGAGGCCGACGAGGACCGCGAGCGCGGCGAGCGTGAGCGGGGCGAGGATCGGAGAGGAAGCGCGCTTCATGTGCGGGCGCCAGCATAGTGGCGTGGTAACGTGCGCGCCACGAACGATGCGTCCCCTCGTCCTGGTCTCGAACGACGACGGCTTCTTCAGCCCGGGCATTCGCGCCTTGCGCGAGGCACTCTCCGGATGGGCCGACGTCATCGTCGTCGCCCCCGAGAGCGAGCAGAGCGCGACGAGCCACTCGCTGAGCCTCCATCGGCCCCTGCGCACGCGCACGGTCGAGCCCGGCATCTTCGCGATCGACGGGACGCCCGCCGATTGCGTCTACGTGGCGCTCCACGCGGAGACCCGCTTTCTCCCGCGCTGGCCCGACCTCGTCTGCTCCGGCATCAACCGCGGGCTCAATCTCGGTCAGGACGCGTTCTACTCGGGGACGGTCGCGGCGGCGCGCGAGGGTGCGCTCCGCGGCATCCCGGCGATCGCTTCGAGCGCGCACGTGAAGGCCGACGCGATTCGCGTCGCGGCCCTCACCTCACGCCTTGCACGCGCTCTCTTCGACGCCACGAACGGCGCGCTCGGCGCCGGGGTTCGCCCGGGGCCTTCGGTGGTGCGCAACACGCCGCTCCTGAACCTGAACGTCCCGCTCGACTGGAACGGGCGCGTGCAGAAGGCGCGGCTCGGCGCACGGCTCTACGAGGAGGTCATCGACTTCCGCAAGGACCCGCGCGGGCGCGAGTACCTCTGGCTCGGCGGGCCCGGAGTCAGCCACGCGAGCGACCCGGGGAGCGACACGGACGCCTACGACGCGGGCTTCGCGTCGATCACGCCGCTCGTGCTCGATCTGTCGGCCTCGGACGACAACGGCGTCGCCGACAAAGTCATCGCGGCGGCTAGCGTGATCGGGTAGCAACGGCCCATGCTTTCGGCCGAATCGCTCGCGTACGCGAAGAGCAAGATCCGCGACATCCCCGACTTTCCGAGCAAGGGGATCCTCTTCAAGGACATCACTCCGCTGCTCGCCGAGCCGCGGGCGTTCCACATCGTGCTCGACTCGATCGCCGAGCGCTTCATCGGCGAGCACATCGACGTCATCGTCGGCGTCGAGGCGCGCGGGTTCATCTTCGGCGGCGCCCTCGCGGCGCGGCTCAACGCGAGCTTCGTCCCGGCGCGCAAGCCCGGGAAGCTCCCGGCCGAGAGCGACAAGGTCGCCTACAAGACCGAGTACAGCGTCGCCGAGCTCGAGATGCACAAGGAGTCGATCCGCACCAGCGCTCGCGTCGTCGTGGTCGACGACGTCCTCGCGACGGGCGGTACCGCGAAGGCCGCCGCCGAGCTCGTCCGCCGTCAAGGCGGCGAGGTCGTGGCCTACGCGTTCGTCATCGAGCTCGCGTTCCTCGGCGGCCGTAAGGTCCTCGAGGACGGCTTCGAAGGCCGCATCGAGTCCGTCCTCACGTACTAGAGGCATGCGCAACGCACGCCGTTTCTCGTAATCAGCCTGCCAGCGAGCGAGCGATCGCGAGACCTCACCCGTGGAAGGTCACAGCCTCGCGCACCTCAGGCGTGAAATCGGCGCCGCCGCGGCCGGTCGCCGAAGGCGGAATCACGGCCTCGCTGGGACCTCCGGTCCCCTCGTCGCTTCGCGACGAGCCTCCCCAGGCGAGATTCGGCGCTGCGCGCCGACCGGCATGCGCGACGCACGCCGTTTCTCGCAATCAGCCTGCCAGCGAGCGATCGCGAGACCTCACCCGTGGAAGGTCACAGCCTCGCGCACCTCAGGCGTGAAATCGGCGCCGCCGCGGCCGGTCGCCGAAGGCGGAATCACGCCGGGCAGGTCGCGAAATGGGGCTCACGAAGTGAGGGGCGAAGCCCCACCTGTCAACGGCTGCGCTGCAGGCGGACGTACGCGCTCTTCGGGCACATGACCGTCGCGGCGGCTGGGAAGCCGACGAACGCGATAATCGCGAACAAGATCGATGCGGTACCGGCGGCGCCCATCATCGTATAGAGGTTGTCGAGAAGCATTCGGGAGCTCTCCGGAGCAGGGGAAAAGGACCGGCGGTGAAAACCAACCGCCCGGCCAGTATGTTTTGGCCGCCCGGCCGGTTTTGTCAACCGGCTGAGATGCAAATGGTTCGTTTCGCGTGTCGCTTTTTCGGCGAGGCCCTAGATCTCGAAGAGCGCGAGCGAGGTCGCCTCCAGCGCGCGTAGGAGCTCGCCCTCCTCCTCCGGAGGGATCGGCTCCACCGAATGCTGGAGAGAGAGGCCGTCGAGGGTCGCGAGAATCAGGCGCGGCGCGACGGACAGCGAGACCCGGGGGCGGAGGCCCATCTCGACGAGCCGGTTCAGCCCGACCTCGATGATTTGCTCGCGCCCCTTCCGCAGCGCCAGGGCGAGCGCCACGCGGATCGGCTCGTTCTGCCGGGAGAGCGTATGCAGCTCGGCAAGGACCCGCATCTCCGGGATGCCGTCCCGGCGAACCGCCCACATCTCGAAGATCGCACGCCGCACGCGGTCCATCGGCGAACCGGGCTCGTCGAAGACCGCCCGAACCCGGGCCTCGATGCTCTCGCAGCAACGGTCGAGGACGCGCTCGAGCAGCTCGTCCTTGCTCTCGAAGTGATAGTGGACCGCGCCCTTGCTGAGGCCCGCGGCGTCCGCGATGTCCTGGATGCTCGTCGCGGCCAGGCCCCGCTCGGCCAGCGTCTTGACCGCCGCATCGAGCACCTGACGGCGGCTCCCCTCGCTCTTCTTGTAGCCCGCGCGCGCGCGCGGTCGGGAGGCTCGAGGACGGGGGACGGAACTGGCCACTGAGTCAGAATCTACGCCCACCCGCACCAGGCCTCAAGCGCGGCAGTTTCACATAGCCCGCCCGCTCGGGCGCCCGTTACGGTGCGGCTCGATGATTGCCGCTCGACTCGCCCGGTTGCGTCGCCTCCTTCCCGTCCTCCCGCTTGCCGGGCTCGCGATGCTCGCCGGCGAACGCGGCGAGGTCGCGGCGACGCCCCCCGCGGGCGCGGAGCAGGCGCTGACCGCCTCCCCGATGGCGCACCTGCCGATGCGCTTCGAGGAGAACCGCGGGCAGGCCGACGAGCGCGCGCGCTTCATCGCCCGCCCCCACGGCGCGAGCCTCGTCCTCACCGACGAAGGCGCGACCCTCGCCCTCCCCCACGAGACGGCGCTCACGCTCAAGGTCGCCGGCGCACGCAAGGTGAAGCCCGTCGCGGAGAGCCCGCTCGTCACGCGGTCGAACTACCTCATCGGCGCCGACCCTTCGATGTGGCACACCGACATCGCGAACTTCGGACGCGTCGTCTATCCGTCGGTGCTCGAGGGCGTCGACCTCGTCTACCACGGCGAGGAGGGCCAGCTCGAATACGACTTCGTCGTCGCGCCCGGCGCGAGCGCGGCTGCGATCGCCGTCGACGTCGCAGGCGCATCGGAGCTCTCGCTCACGGATAGCGGCGACCTCACCATCCACACCGCCCGCGGTGACGTCCTCCAGCGGAAGCCGCGCGTCTTCCAGCGCGACGCCGCGGGCACGGAGCACGAGGTGGCCGCGAGCTACCGCCTCGCCGGCCGCACGACCATCGCCTTCGAGGTCGCCGCGTACGACCGCACGCGCGATCTCGTGATCGACCCCGTCGTGCAGTACTCGACCTATCTCGGCGGCTCGGGCACCGACAGCGCGTTCTCGCTCTCCGTCGATGCGACGGGCAACGCGTACATCACGGGCTCGTCGGCCTCGACGAACTTCCCGACCAAGACTCCGCTCCAGGCCGCCAACGCCGGCAACACCGACGTCTTCGTCGCGAAGCTGAACAACGGCGGCTCGGCGCTCGTCTACGCGACGTACATCGGCGGCGCCGGCGACGAGCAGGCCAACGGGATCCTCGTCGATTCGACGGGCAGCGCGCACGTCGTCGGCCTCACGGACTCCACCGACTTCCCGGTCCAGAACGCGGTCTACGGCGCGAGCGCGGGCGGCACCGACGCGTTCGTCCTGAAGCTCGCCGCGAACGGCTCGGCGCTCTCGTACTCGACCTACCTGGGCGGCAGCGGAGTCGACATCGGTACGAGCGTCGCGGTCGACGCGGCCGGCAACACGTATGTGAGCGGCTCGACGGCCTCGACGGACTTCGCCACGACCTCGCCCCTCCAGGCGACGAACGGCGGAGGCTTCGACGCCTTCGCCGCGAAGCTCACGGCCGACGGCTCCGCCGTCACGTACGCGACCTACGTAGGCGGCGATGGCGACGAGAGCGGGCTCGCGATCGCGGTCGACGCGCTCGGCAACGCCTACGTCGCCGGAGACACGAACGGCGGAACCTTCCCGACGCAGAGCCCGCTCCAGCCCGCGAGCGGCGGCGTGAAGGACGGCTTCATCGCGAAGATCACCTCGGGCGGCGCCTCGCTCGGCTACGCGACGTATCTCGGTGGCGCCGGTGACGACTCGATCGCGAGCATCGCCGTCGACGCGGTCGGCAACGCCTACGTCGCGGGCCAGACGACCTCCCCGGACTTCCCGACCAAGACGCCCTTCAAGGCCGCGATCGCCGGGGCGACCGACGCATTCGTGACCAAGCTCAACACGAACGGCTCGGCGCTCGTCTACTCGACGTACCTCGGCGGCAACGACGTCGACTCGGCCGCGCACATCACGCTCGACCCGGCCGGCAGCGCGTACATCGTCGGCGCGACGACCTCGACCAACTTCCCGCTCATGAAGGCGCCGCAGGGCGTGAACGGCGGCGGCTCCGATGCGTTCGCCACGAAGCTCACCCCGGCCGGCTCGGCGCTCCTCTACTCGACGTACCTCGGCGGCACGGGGACCGACGCCGCAACCGGCATCGTCATCGACGCCAAGGGCGACACGTTCGTCTCCGGCATGACCGACTCGGCGAACTTCCCGAAGCAGTCGGCCCTCAACGGCATGAGCGCCGGCGGCACCGATGCATTCATGACGCGCCTCATCAGCACCACGGCGCTCGCGCTCGCCCCCGCGACCGTGACGGTCGCGCCCCGCGGCTCGTTCAAGTTCACGGCCACCGGCGGCACCGCCGCGGGATACGTGTTCGACATCGCGACGAACGCCTCGGGCGCCACGATGGACCCCACGAGCGGCACGTACACGGCCGGAACGCTCCGCGGCGTCGTCGACGTCGTCCGCGTGAAGGACTCCGCGGGCGCGATCGCCACCGCGATGGCGACGGTCGACCCGAGCGGCGTCGGCGCGCCCGACAGCGGAACGGCGCCGCCCACCGGCACCGGGGCGCCGCCCGCCACCGTCGCGCCCGCCTCCGACTTCAGCGACCCCGACGCCGGCTGCAGCATCGGCAGGACGTCGCCGCCCCGCCCGCTCGGCGCCTTCGCCGGCGCGGTCGCCCTCGGCCTCGCGCTCGTCGCCAGGCGCCGCCGTCGCGCCGCCTGAGCGCTAGCTCTCAGTCCTTCGAGGCCTTCCTGGTGGCCGCGGCCTTCGTCGCGGCCTTGAGCTCGCCCATGCGCTTCGGCAAGAGGCCGATGAGCGCGAAGAGCGCGCCGATGCGCGACCCGAGCGACGGCGCGCCGCCACGGAGACGCGCGAACGCGAGGGCAATGCTCCTCAGCGTGTCCGAGTACGGGTACCACCACATCTCGCGCGCGGCGCGGTTCCGGTCGATGCACACGAAGCGAGGCCTCGTGAGGTGCTCGAGCGCGAGCGGCGAGCCGGTGATACCCCAGCCCGTCTCGCCGACACCGCCCCAGGGCGCCGATGGAAGCGCACCGGTGAACGAGTGGTTGTTGATGGTGACGACGCCGGCGCGGAGCTTCTTCGCGAGCTGCTCGCCGCGCCGTACGTCGCTCGTCCACACGCTCGCGGTGAGGCCGTAGCGAGAGGCGTTCGCGCGACGAACGGCCTCGTCGGCGTCGGCGACGGGCGTGATCGGGAGCACGGGCCCGAACGTCTCGTCGGCGATGAGAGGGTTGTCGTCCGCGTCGAGGCTCACGACGGTGGGGAGGTAGCCGAGCTTCGAGCTCGAGGCAGAGGCGGCCTCGCCGCCGACGTGCACGACGGCGCCGGCCTTCTTCGCAGCCTCGATGTGGCGCTCGACGGTCGCGAGCTGCGCGGCCGTGGTGAGCGGGCCGACGTCGTCGAACGTGCGGAGCGCGCGCGTCGCCGCGACGACCTTCTCGGTGAGCTCCTTCACGATCTTCTTGTCGGCGTAGACGCGCTCGACGGCGCCGCAGTTCTGGCCTGCGTTCATCATCGCGCCCCAGACGATGCCGTTGGCGGCGCGATCGAGATCGGCGTCCGCGAGGACGATCGCCGCGTCCTTGCCGCCGAGCTCGAGGGTGCAAGGGATGAGGCGGTCGGCGCACGCGTGGGCGACCTTGCGCCCCGAGGCCGGGCTCCCGGTGAAGACGACGAGGTCGACGTCGGAGGCGCAGAGGCGCGCGCCGGCGTCGCCGCCGCCCTGCACGAGGCCGATGAGCCCCGCGGGGACGAGGCCCTCGAAGAGCTCGACGACGAGCTTGCCGCTCCGCGGAGTGACCTCGCTCGGCTTGAACACGATCGCGTTGCCGGCGAGGAGCGCGGGGATGAGCGTGCGCAGGGGGAGTGCGAACGGGAAGTTCCACGGCATGATCACGCCGATCGTGCCGCGCGGGTCGCGGTGGATGAGACCGCTCTTCTTCGGGTAGGAGAGCTGGTCGATCTCCGCCTCGAAGGGCTCGAGCTCGTCGGCGACGATGTCCGCCCAGTAGCTGACGACGTCGGCGCTCGCGAGGATCTCGCCGAGGAGCGCCTCGACCTCGGGCTTTCCGGTCTCCTCGTGGATCGTCTTCGCGGTCGCCTCGGCACGCGCGAGGATGCGGTTCTTCACGGCGCTGATGGCCTTGATGCGCTTGTGGATGTCCGTCGCGGCCCATTCGGCCTGGGCGGCGCGGGCCTTCTCGACGATGGCGGCGATGCCTTCGAGCGGCGTGGCGACGACGTCGGAGAGCGCGGCGCCCGTCGCGGGGCTGGTGCTGGAGAAGATGGCGAGGGACGGCGAGGGGCTGCTGCTCGCGCTGGCGGAGCCGCTTACGGCGGTTTCGGACATGGCGCGCGCACTATAGCGGATCCGGCTCCCGGAGGAACTCGGCCACGTGCTCGGCCACCTTCGGGGAGAAGAGGATCGCGAGGTGGGCCGGCCCGTCGACCTCGATGTCGCGACCGCCGCGGAGCGCCAGCGACGCGCTCTCCTTGGGGTGAACGATGTTGTCGTGCGTCGAGTAGACGGACAGGCACGGGATGGTGAGCTTCTGGTCCGCCTGGGCCACGAGGAGCTTCGAGCCGCGCTTCAGGCTCGCCGCGCCGAAGCCGAGGAGCGGCCCTTGCCACATGACGCCCGCGTGCGGGCTCGCGATGGTCACGCAGCGGCGCACCTTGAGCGAGTCACGCCGCGCCTCGTCGCGCATCATCTCGACCGCGATGAGACCGCCCATCGAGTGACAGACGAGGTCGACGGCGGCACTGCCCGTCTCCTTGCAGACGCTCTCGACGAAGCGCTCGAGGCGCTGGGCGTTGCTCGCGATCGAGCTGAACCACGGGTAGTTGAAGCCGAACATCGGGCCGAGCCCGGCGCGAGCGAGCGAGCGCGCGAGCCCGAAGAAGCCGACGCGGTTCTGCATGTACCCGTGCACGAAGACGATGGGGATCTTCGGCGGCGTGCCCTCCGCGGCGAGGCCCTCCTTTCCGCGCTGCACGAAGAACGAGTCCATGCGCCGGCCGAGGAAGTAGAAGAGCGGCAGGAACGGCTGCGTGAGCCCGGCAATCCATACCTCGCGCACGAGCTCGCGGAAGGAGAGGTGCCGCTCGCGGACCCCGACGTGACGGCCCATGAGGAGGAAGGACCCGAGCGCGTAGACGCCGATCCCTGCGCCCACGAGGAGCACCAGCGCCGCAGTCGCCGACAGGGCGATCTGCGCGGGGAGGCTCGGTGCTACGAGGGACGCCACACGATGCTTCTAGCCCGTCCACACCGCACCGCGCAAAGCAGACTTATTGTACGCTCGGGCTCATGTCCGATCTCGCCGCCAAGTTCGAGGATGCTCAGGCTCGCGCCAAGAAGCTCACCAAGACGCCGTCGAACGACGACCTCCTCGAGCTGTATGCACTCTACAAGCAAGCCACCGCCGGCGACGTCTCCGGCTCACGCCCCGGCATGCTCGATCTCAAGGGCCGCGCGAAGTTCGACGCCTGGGGCAAGAAGAAGGGCATCGGCAAGGACGACGCGATGACCAAATACGTCGCTTTCGTCGACAAACTCGGAGGCTGAGCCCGCGACGTACGGGTTGCGACGAGCCCTCCCGCCTGCGACGATGATCGTATGCGGTGGGTATGGGGCGCAGCGTTCGTGGTGCCTCGCCGCCGACGCCCACGATGCGACCGACGTCGTCGAGACGGGCGCCGACGCCCCCGACGCTGCCCCGGTACGGCCGTTCGACGACCACATCGTGCTCCGCTTCGAGACGGACGCGCCGAATGGCCTCCAGCCGACCGGAGCGTGGCGCGACCTGTCCAAGGCGGCGCGCACCGTAAACATCGCCACTGGCACGCCCGTCGTGCAGTTCAGCGGAGACGCGGGCGCGCAGGGCATCGTGTTCGGCGCAGGCGGCCCGATCTTCGAGGTGCCCGACAGCCCCGACCTCCGCTTCGGCACCACCGACGACTTCTTCGTCGTAGCGCGCGCGACCGTCGAGGTCCCGGCGGGGAGCGGCAGCGGGTGCGCCTTCCACTACCTCTTCGCGAAGTACAGCACCGCCGACAGCACGACGGGACCGCATCTGCGCGTCTGCGCGGACACCACCCGCGACCTCGTCGGCTCGCTCAAGCTCGGGGCCGGCGACGCGAAGATCGTCGTGCCGGCCCCGCTCACCACGGGCTACGGCGTCGTCAGCTTCGGCCGCAACCTGAACGGGACGCGCATCGAGACCTACGGCGCAGGCGCCTCGATCGAGGTGGCCGTCCCCTCGCTCTTCGACGTGAGCTCCGGGGGCAGCCCGTTCATGGTCGGCGGCCATCGCTCCGGCGGAACCGGCGGAGCCGGCGGGCCCTGGTTCGGCAAGATCAACCGGCTCTACGTGTATCATGCACCTGGCGGCACGTTCTCGGCCGCCGACTTCGCCACCATTCGCAGCTACGTGAGCGGCGCAGCGCCCCTTCCCTGAGCGCGCGCCTGCGCGGGGCCGGTCAGTGGCCGGCGCCGCCCTTCACCTCGTTGACGAGGGCGAGGATGGTCTTCTTCGCGTCGCCGAGGACCATCATCGTGTTCGGCAGGAAGAACAGCTCGTTCTCGACGCCCGAAAATCCGGTGTTCATGCTGCGCTTGAGCACGATGACGCTGCGCGCCTGCTCGACGTTGAACACGGGCATCCCGTAGATCGGGCTCGACGTGTCGGTCTTCGCTCCCGGGTTGACGACGTCGTTCGCGCCGACGACGAGCACGGCGTCCGTGCGGGCGAAGTCGTCGTTGATCATGTCGAGGTCGTAGAGGGCGTCGTACGGGACGTTTGCCTCCGCCAGGAGCACGTTCATGTGGCCCGGCATGCGGCCGGCGACCGGGTGAATCGCGTACTTCACCTCGGTGCCGCGCTTCTCGAGCGCGGCGGCGAGGTCGCGCACCGCGTGCTGCGCCTGCGACACGGCCATGCCGTAGCCTGGCACCACGATGACGGACTGCGACGCCAGGAGCACGGCGCCGGCGTCCTCGACCGTCGCCTCGTTGAAGGGCTTCGCGGCCCCGCCGGCGGCGGTCGGCGCGGCGATGCCCTCGCCGGTGCCGAACGCGCCGAACACGACGTTCGCGAACGAGCGATTCATCGCCTTGCTCATCATCATCGAGAGGATGAAGCCCGACGAGCCGTCGAGCGCGCCCGAGATGATGAGGATGTTGCTCTTCAGCGCGAAGCCCGTCGCGCACGCCGCGAGGCCTGCGTACGAGTTGAGCAGCGAGATGACGACCGGCATGTCCGCGCCGCCGATGGGCAGGACGCCGAGCACGCCGAGCGCGAGGCCCGATGCGCACATGGCCACGAACATCCACGTCGGAGCGTCGTGCGGGAAGGCGACCTGGTAGCCGAGCAGCGCGATCGTGCCGAAGAACGCGCCGATGTTCATCGCGTTCTGACCCTTCCAGGTCACCGGCGCGCCGGAGATGACTCCCTGGAGCTTTCCGAACGCCATGATCGAGCCGGTGAACGTGAGCGAGCCGAGGAACACCTCGAAGCCGAGCGCGCCCATCGTGAGGCGGCTCATCTCGTGGAAGAACACCCCGGACTCGGGGACGAGCGGGCTGAAGAGGCCGCGGAGCTTGTGGTACTCGGTGACGCCGACGAGCGCCGTCGCGAGACCGCCGAACGCGTGCGAGAACGCGATTCGCTCGGGCATCTTCGTCATCGGGATCTTCAAGGAGATCGACGTGCCGATGAGCGAGCCGAGGAGGAGACCGGCGACGATCCACTCGTAGGTGATGATCTCGGCCTTCACGAGCGTCGCCAGGACGGCGATGAGCATGCCGAGCTCGCCGAGGAAGATTCCGCGCCTCCCCTGCTCCGGCGACGAGAGGCCGCGCAGACAGAGGATGAAGAGGATCGACGCGACGAGGTACGCGAGGCTGATGAGTGTGCCTTGCATGATCAGCTCTTGCCCTTGCTGGAAGCGCTCGGGCCCTTCTTGAACATGCGGAGCATGCGGTCGGTGATCATGAACCCGCCGACCACGTTGATCGTGGCGGCCGTCACCGCGACGAACCCGAGGATGCTCGAGATGAGGTCGTGCTTGGCGCCCGCGGCCACGAGCGAGCCGACGAGGGAGATGCCGCTGATCGCGTTCGTGCCGCTCATGAGCGGCGTGTGGAGCAGCGGCGGGACGCGCGAGATGACCTGGTAGCCGACGAACGTCGCGAGGACGAAGATGTAGAGGCCGAAGACGAGATCCTCGCTCACGATGCACCTCCCGCGGCCGCGGGCTTCGGTTCGGCGGCCTTCGCGGCCTCCTCCGGCTTGTCGAGCTTCGGCAGCCCGAGCGCCTCGCGGACGCGCTCCTGGACGACCTCTCCGTCGTGCGTGATGAGGCAGCCGCGCGTGATCTCGTCCTTCATATCGAGCTTCAGCGCGCCGTCCTTGGTGAGGTGGAACATGAGCTTCTCCATGTTGCGCGACCACATCTGGCTCGCGTGGACAGCGAGGTTGCTCGGCATGTCGACCGCGCCGACGATGGTGACGCCGTGCTTCACGACGGTCTGGCCGGCCTCGCAGCCCTCGCAGTTGCCGCCCTGCTCTGCGGCGAGGTCCACGACGACCGAGCCGGGCTTCATCGATTTCACCATCTCCTCGGTGACGAGGGTGGGCGCGCGCTTGCCGGGGATGAGCGCGGTGCAGATGACGACGTCGGCCTTTGCGACGTGGCGTGCGAGCACCTCGGCCTGCTTCTTCTTGTACTCCTCGGAGACCTCCTTCGCGTAGCCGCCGGCGGTCTGCGCGTCCTCCTCGGAGTCGACCTCGACGAACTTCGCGCCGAGGCTCTCGACCTGCTCCTTGACGACCTTGCGGACGTCGAACGCCTCGACGCGAGCGCCGAGGCGCTTGCCGGCGCCGATCGCGGAGAGACCCGCGACGCCTGCGCCGAGCACGAGGAGCGTCGCCGGGGCGATCGTGCCGGCCGCGGTGATGAGCATCGGGAAGAAGCGGGGCAACGAGCCGGCCGCGAGGACGACCGCGTAATAGCCGGCCGCGGTGGCCTGCGACGAGAGCACGTCCATCATCTGCGCGACGGTGGTGCGCGGGATGAAGTCGACGGCGAACGAGGTCACCTTCTTCGCGGCGAGCGCCTTGATGAGCTCGTGGTTCACGAGCGGGAGCAGCGGCGCGAAGAGCGTGCTGCCCTCCTCGAGGAGCGCGACCTCCTCGAGGGTCGGGATGCGGAGGCGCATCACGGCGTCGGCCGCGGCGATCGCCGCGGAGCGGCTCGCCTCGACGGTGGCCCCTTCCTTCGTGTAGTCGGCGTCGCTAGAGAGCGCGCGGTCACCCGCGCCGGCCTCGACGACGACCTCGATCTTCTTCTGGCCAAGGCGTTTCACCGAGTCCGGGACGATCGAGACCCGGCGCTCGTGCGAGGCGGTCTCCGCGAGGACGGCGATCTTCATGGTGCCCTTCTCATGTCGGGCCGACGTTACACCAGGTCGCACTCGTGGGGCGATAGCGCTAACCTCCGATCATGCGCGTTACGGAGTCGATGGGGCCGGCCTGGGAGACGATGAAGCGGATCTTGTTCCGCCCATTCAACATCGGGACCTGGTTCTCGTTCGGGTTCATCTTCTTTCTCCAGAGCTGCATCGAGGGAGGCGGCGGCGGCAACAACCTCCGCATGCCGAACCTGGGCGGCGGCAGCAGCGGCCACGGCGGCGGCGGCAGCGGCGGCGACACGGGCAACAACCTCGCCGGCCTCCTCCACGATCTGCTCGGCTCGCGAGGCCCGGAGCTTCCGGAGACCGGCGTGCTCGTGATCATCGGAGCCATCGCGTGCGTCGTCGCGATCCCGCTCATCATCCTCACGCTCTGGCTCGGCACGCGCGGCCAGATGATGGCGATCCGCAGCGTTTCGACGGGTCAGTCCGGCATCGGCGACCAGTGGAACGCGACGCGCGACGCGGGCGGCAAGCTGTTCAAGTTCCACCTCGCGATGTCGGGAATCGGCATGGTGTTCTTCCTGCCGCTCGTCGGTGGCGGCGTGCTCCTGGCGATGCCCGTGATCCGGGACGGCGCGGCGATCGAATCGATCCTGCCCGTGCTCATCGGGCTCGGCGTGATCGCCGTGCTCCTGATGATCCCGCTGCTCCTCGTCAACGCGATGGCGCGCAACTTCGTCGCGCCCATCATGCTGAAGCACGGCGTCGGTGCGCGCGACGGGTGGAAGCTCTTCTGGGCGGTCGGCCGCAACCACGTCGGCGGGATCTTCGTCTTCTTCGTGATGCGCGTGCTCGTCGGCATCGCCGCGGGCATCGTCGGCATCGTCGCGGGCTTCCTGACCTGCTGCCTCGGCTTCCTGCCGGTGCTGCACCAGACCGTGATGGCGCCGTACTACGTGTTCGAGCGCGCCTGGACGCTCGAGGTGCTCGCGTCGATGAGCCCCGACTTCGACGTGCGCGGCGGCGGCGAGCCTGCGCCTCCGATGCCGTACAACTACGGCGGCGGCGGCGGCTTCAATCCGGCCGCAGGTCAGCCCGGCGACAACCCGTACGCACCGCCGGGCTACGGCGGTGGTGGCGGGTACGGGCCGCCGCCGGGCGGGTTCGGCTCGCCCACCTGAAGCGTCCAGCGCCCGAGCCATCTCCCGCTCTACCCCCGCCCGCCCATCGCTGACCCGACGCTCCCCTGCTAGGGTTCCTTCGTGGACACGGAAGCCCTTTCTCGCCTCTATCAAGATCACATCCGCAGCGTCGAGAAGCGCTACGCGACCGCGCTCGCGAGCAGCGGCTACGACGCCGTGATCGTCCACTCGGGGACGCCCAAGAAGCGCACCGAGTTCGACGACCAGTTCTTTCCGCTCCGGCCGACGCCCGAGTTCCACCTGTGGGCGCCGCTCACCGAGCCGGACTGCTTCGTCGTCTTCCAGACCGGCAAGCAGCCGATGCTCGTCTGGCCCGAGTGCAAGAGCTTCTGGGAGCGGCCCGCCCCGCCCGACGCCATGTATTTCATGCACGCGCTCGACGTGCGCCGCATCGACGAGCCGGACATGCCGGCCCTCACGGCGGGCGCCAAGCGCGTCGCCTGGGTCGGCGAGGACACGGCACGCGCGTCGAAGCTCGGCATCGCGGCGGAGGCGCAGAACCCCGTGGCGCTCGTCGCCGCGCTCGACCAGGGCCGCATCCTGAAGGACCCGTACGAGATCGCCTGTCTCGCCGAGGCGAACCGCATCGCGGCGCTCGGCCACGAGGCCGTGCGAAAGGCCTTCGAGGGTGGCGCGCGCTCGGAGCTCGAGCTCCATCTCGCCTTCCTCGGCGCGACCCGACAGGACGACCAGGAGACGCCCTACAAGAACATCGTCGCGCTCGGTCGCAACGGCGCCGTCCTCCATCACGTCAGCTACGGACGCGACGCGACACGCGCCGAGTCCCTCCTGCTCGACGCCGGCGCCTGTTACCTCGGCTACTGCTCGGACATCACGCGCACCTGGGCGCGCCCCGTCACGGGCACCGGCAGCAGCGCGGGAGCCACGTTCTCGGCGCTCGTCCTCGCGATGGAGGCGATGCAGAAGCGCCTCGTCGCGAAGGTCGCCGTCGGCATGCCGTACGAGGAGCTGCACGACGAATCGCACCGGCAGATGAGCGCGATCCTCGTGGCGTCAGGCCTCGCGACCGGCACCGTCGAGGAGGTCGACAAGCAGGGCGTGAGCCGCGCCTTCTACCCGCACGGCCTCGGGCACTCGCTCGGCCTCGTCACCCACGACGTCGGCTGCGCGGCCCTGCGCCCGCGCGCCGACAACCCGTTCCTCCGCAATACCTCGACGGTCGCGGAGGGACAGGTGTTCACGATCGAGCCCGGCCTCTACTTCATCGACGGCCTGCTCGCGGAGCTCCGCGCCAGGCCCGCGGGAAAGCTCGTCGACTGGAACATGGTGGAGGCGCTCGCGCACTTCGGAGGCATCCGCATCGAGGACGACCTTCTCGTCCTCGAGAAGGGCGTCCGCAACTTCACGCGCGAGGTGCTGCCCATCGGCGGCGCGACCGTCTGAAGCGCGCGACTCACGCCGTGCGCGTCACTTCTTCTCGAGATCGATCGACGCCGAGTTGATGCAGTAGCGGAGCCCGCCCCTGTCGCGCGGCCCGTCGTCGAACACGTGACCTAGGTGCGCGCCGCAGTCGGCGCAGAGCACCTCGGTGCGCGTCATGAGGTGCGAGCGGTCGACGGCCTCCTCGACCTTCTCGGTATTCGCCGGCTTCGTGAAGCTCGGCCATCCGCAGCCTGAATCGAACTTGTCGGCCGACTCGAAGAGCGCGGCCTTGCAGCCTGCACACCGATAGAGCCCATCCTCGTGGTTGTCCCAGTACTTGCCGGTGAAGGCGCGCTCGGTGCCCTTCTTTCGCATGATCTCGTACTGCTCGGGCGAGAGCTCGGCCTTCCACTCGGCGTCGGTCTTGTTCACCTTGGTCATCACTCCTCTCCGTCTCGGAGCAAGGATACGCACGAATGCGGCCAAGGTTACGCGCTGTCCGCTCAGCCGCCCGAGCCGGGGCGGCCCGAGCTGCCGCGCGACCCCCCGTAGCCATAACCCCCGCCGCCGTGAAAATGCGAGCCGTAGAAGGGCCTCCCGAACGCGAGACCGAAGCCGGCGCGCGCGCGGCCGTAGAAGACCGGGTCGTCGACCAGCGTGTAGCGATCGCGCACCCAGTAGGCCTGGGGCGCGAGCCGTGCAGCCCAGTCCGCGCGCAACGCGCCGCCGGCGGACGCGGGGATGCCGGCGAGGAGCTCGAGGTCGACCATGTGGATGCCGAGGCCCGCGGCCTGCCACGCGCGGAAGCTCGCGTGGAGGTCGTCCTCCTCGACCTCGGCGTCGTCGAGGTTCTCGACGACGTACACGACGCGCGTGATGCCCTGCGCGTGCAGCGTGGCGGCGTCCGGCAGGTCACCCTCCATCACCATGTAGCGATTGTCGTAGGTGTCGTCGGCGGGCTTGTCGAAGCGGTAGGCGAGCCGCCACGAGTCGAGGAGGAACACCGGATGGGCAGACTTCGCATCGGCGCCAGGCTGCTTCGGCGAGAACGCGACGAGGCCCGCGAGCGTCTCGTCGGCGGGCACCACCGACTCCTCGGCCGGCCAGTTGTTGAACGTCACGACGGAGGCGACCGGCTCGCGCGCCTCGCGGCTGAGCCGCGCGGCGAACGCACACGACGCCGCGCCACGGAGGTCGACGAGCCACAGGGTGCCTACCGGGAGACCGACCCGCGCGACGTTCGCGGCCGCGGCCTCGGCGTCACCGACGACCTCCAGCGATCGCACGTCGGGGAGCGTGGCGACGCCGCCCATCGAGTCGACCGACGACATCAAGGTGCCCTTGCTCCATCGTGACCACGCGACGTCCGTCGGCACCTGCCACGCCCGCGCGAGCTCGATCGACTGCGGGAGCGAGACGTCGCGCCCCTCCGGCACGTCCTCCGCCCAGAACGCGACGCTGACGGAGGGCGTCCACGGGCGCAACGAGCAGCCGCTCGCGAGCAGCGCGACGGAGATGCCGAGGATCCTCCTCATGACGGCCCTTCCCCCGCCCCCGCGACGAACACCGGGACGACGAGCGCGTCGTGCGAGCAGTGTGAGGCCGTCGTCAGCCGCGCGAGGTAGCCGACGAACACGCCGTCGAGCAGGTACACGCCGAGCGTGAGGCACCGCGGCCCCCACGGGGTCGCGACGGTTCCCGGCGGCACGAAGCGCTGCGCGACCCAGACCTCGCCCTCCTCCTCGGCCTCGGCGACCCCGTCGATCGTCGCGCGAAAGGCCTCGTCCGTCTCGAGCGCTCCGACGAACACATGGTCACCGACCCGGGAGAGATCGCGCTTCAGCACCCAGTCGCGGCGCTCGCGCGCGAGCGTGCTCCCGTCGAGCGAACGGAGCGCGTACGTCTCGGGGAAGACCCCTGCCGACGCGGCGGGCTCGGCGAGCCAGCCTCGCGCCATCGCGAGCTTCGACTGCGCGTGGATGGCCGAGAAGCTCGAGATGCACGTGAGCTCTCCGAGCTCGGTCGCCCGCGCGAGCGCCGGGATGTTGGCTTGCTCCTGCATGTACTCGAGCGGGTAGAAGCGATAGAGCACCGCGAGGCGCGCGCCGCGGTACTCGACCCGCGTGCCGTCCGTGCTGGCGATGGGCCCGGTCGCGGGCACTCGCACCGTGCGACCGCCGCGCTCCCGCACGAGGCGCTCCACGATCGCGCAGACCTGGAGGTCCTCGGCATACGCGGTGGCACACACGAAGCCGATCGCGCCGCGTGGAGAGCCGCGGCCACCGGAGGCCTCGACGAGGCGATCGGCGAGCCGGAGCACGACCGTCGTGGGGTCGCGACCGTCACGAAAGCCCGCGAGCCTCGCGATGCGTGGGAGAGCGAGCGTCTCGTTGTGGCCGCCCGGGCAGTCCGCGTTCACCTCGCACGCAACGAAGCGCGACGACGCCGCGCCCTCCCGCAGGAGGAGATCGACGCGCACGAGCGCGGAGCGGTCTCCTCCGGTGCGCGCGGCCTCCGCGAGCCGCTCGACATCCGGGTGAAGCTTGTAGAGTGCACGTTCTGCCGGGTCCTGAGCGGCGCGATCGGCGGCCCGGAACACGAGCGCGGCCGCCCTCTCGGCCACGTCGACGGCCTCGAGATGCGCGGCCTCGTCGAGCACGAGCGGATGAACCTCGACGCGACGTGCACCGGCGATGCACCGGTCCCACACGAGCCAGCGCTGTTCGAGCTCGAGGAGCATCGAAGGGAGCGCGAGCGGATCGCCCACCGAGGCGCGAACGACGCGGAGCGCCGCGCCGGAAGGGCCGAGGCCGGCGCTCACGGCATCCTCGCGCCGAGCCGCTCGAAGAGCGAAGGCTCCTCGGCGCCGAGACCGTAGAAGACGACGCCCACGTCGGGGGGCAGCACGTCGTGGGTCCACGCGGAGAGCGCAAGGGCCGTCGAGTCGGTGTCGTCGAACCACAGCTCGTGCGGCTCGCCTCCGTAGCCCGAGTAGCGAACGAACGGCGCGGTCGTCGCGCCACGCTCGACGCGAGCGCCGAACGCAGCGGCAGTGGCGATGGCCTCGAGGTACGTCACCGAGCGCCGGCCGCGCGGGCCGAAGTCGGTCCCGTAGAGCGGATAGGAGATGTCGACGGCGGCCGAATCACGACGCGCAAGGCGGACCGCATCGACCGCCCACCCCGGATCGATCGTCGGACCGGCCCCCAGGTCCGAAAAATCGAGCGTCATGATCCGCAGGCGGTCGACCTGCGCCGCGAGCTCGACGCGCGCGAAGGCGTCGCCGCCCGGGAGATCGCTCGGGCTCGTGACCGACGGCGGAACGAACACGCCGAGCCGCTTGCCGGGGCGAACCGCGCGCGAGATCTCGGTGACCAGCGTCGTGACGGCCTGCCGTGCCGGGTTCGATAGCCCCTGGAGATCGAGCTCGACGCCGTCGGCGGGCCCGAGCGCGACGACGAGCGTGTCCCTGAACCTCGTGCGCCACGCCGGGTCGGCCAGGAACCCCGCGGTCTGTGCGCCGTCGTAGCGCTGCCCGGTCTCGTCCGTGAACGCGACACCGAAGTGGACGCGGTAGCCCTCCGCCTTGAGGTCGTTCACCGTCGACGCGAGATGAGCCACGGTGCTCGGGTCGCGCGGCCCCACGGTGCCGTCGAGCCTGGGCACGAGGCAGAGCAGCACGACCTCCTGGAGGACACGTCGCGCGCCCGCACCCGCGAGCGTCGCGCGCTGCCACGAGTCGATGACGCAGCCGTCGATGATCACCGTGCCCGCCCGCGCCGGGAGAGGCGTCTCCGTGCGCTGCGCGACGCTCGAAACCGTCTCGCCCGACGAGGTCGAGCAGCCGAGCACGGCGCTCGCTGACAGCGCGAGCCCCAGCATGACCGTCATCGCTACCGAGGTCCTGGCCATCATCGCCCCCACTCGACGCGCAACCCGAGGGTCGCGCCGTTCATGAAACCGAAGTCGTAGATGCGCGGCGCGAGCTGCGCGCAGACGCGCGTGACCGGGTCGAGCCGGCGGCAGGCCTCGAGCTCGACCTGCACGAGACCCGACACGCCGGAGAACGAGGCGAGCGCCTCACCCTCCCCTCCGGCGATCGAGCCATCGATGTACATGCCCGAGACCCCCGTGCGCACGCTCGCCACGAACATGAATCGGCGATGCTTCATGCGATAGCCGATGCCGGGCAGCAGGAAGTCGAGCCGATAGGCCGTCCACGGGCGGACGCGCGCGATCGAACCATCGGCGCTCGTGAGCACCGTGTCGTAGCTCCCGACCGCGCCATACCCCGCGAAACCGATGCCGGGGAGAAACACACGATCATCGAGGGCGAGGCCGACATCGACGCCGCCTCCCATCGCGACGAGCGAGCCGCCGATCGCGACCTGGCTCTCGGGCACCTCGCGCGCCGCCGTCAGGGTGCTCGCGCTCTTCAGCGTGGGCAGCGAGCGCGTCCAGGAGAGCCCACCGATGGCAGCCGCCTCGAGCTCGATGTCGGCGCGCGCGGGCTCCGGACGGATCGCCACGACGACGAAGACAAAAAGAGCGAGCGCGGCCGTGCACGGGGCACGGCCGCAACGATCGACGAGTCGCGACGTCGGCAAGCTCACTTCCGCTCGACGAAGACGGTAAGGACGGAGCCGCGACTTCGCTCGCCGAAAAACGCGAACCCTTGCCGCTCGCCTTCACGTTGCATGATGCAACATGTAGCGCTGCGCTTCGCAGCGGGCCTTACCCCGCGATTAATCGCGCGTGAGGCACGCGTCGCTTGCGCAACCGTTCAACCGACGTTCGAGGACGTCCGGGCCGGCAGCTCCGCGTCGCCATCGCGCGGAACCGTGCCACTGGCGCGATGCGCGCCGCAGATGCCGACCTGCTTCGCATGGGCGTCGAACACGACGGCCTCGCAGCGATGGCAGACGAACAGCTCAGCGTACGTGTAGGGAGCGTTGAGATAGTCCGCCGCGAAGAGCGACTCCAGCCGATCGCGGAGGCGCATGCGCGCGCCGTCGACCGGGATCCACGCGTCGCGACCGTCGGCGTCGATCGCGCGGCGGACGAGGCCGCGCTGGGCGACCTCCTCGATGAAGTCGAGCGCGCCGTGCTCGAGGGCGGCCTTCTCGAGCGAAGCCAGGAGCTGGCCGCGCACGTGGGTGATGAGACCTTCGATCGACTCCTCGGGGATGTCCGTGACGGCGGCGAAGGTTGCCACACGCTCGCCGTGCGCCCGGTGACGGGTCGCCCGCGCGTAGGCGCCCGTGAGCCAGAGCGCAAGGTCGAGCTTGTCCCAGCCGCGCGCGACGCCCGACATGAACGAGAGCGCCGCGTCCCGGCAGTCCTCCGCGATGTTCTCGCGCGTCGCCAGCCCCTCGACGGGGTGTCGCGAGAAACGGTCAGCGGTTCCGAAGGCCATCACGTACTTCACAAGCGAAATCCTCTTCCGGGCCCGGACTCGAAGGGGCCTGACTCGTACCTCATGCAAGATCGGTGTCCAGGGACCCCGTGGCTGGGCACCCTAGTGCGATGCCGTCGCGGAAGCCCGGTTTTTGGCGGGGCCGCGTTACACTCGCCCCGTGCCGCGCCAGGCAAGCCCGCGATCCCCGAGACTTCGCCGCGCCGTGGCATGCCGCCACGCCGCCGCCGGGGTGTCGGCGTCGGGGTGCGACTCCCCGCCCATCCCCACGAAAACCGCTATGATCGCCACGAGCGGTGATCGAGCCGGGCAACACCATCGCGCAGCGCTTCGTCATCGAGCGCCGCGTCAGCGCAGGCGGGATGTCGGCGGTCTTCCGCGCGACCGACCTCCGTTCCGGCGGCGTGGTGGCCTTCAAGGTGCTCTACGGACGTGACGCCGGCGAGCACAAGGAGCGCCTCTACCGCGAGGCGCGCATCCTCGAGAAGCTGAGCCACCCCGGCATCGTCAAGCACGTCGCTCACGGCGAGACCGACGACGGCATGCCCTTCCTCGCCATGGAATGGATCGTCGGCGAGACGCTCGGCAAGCGCCTCGCGCGTGTCGGCCTCACCATGGGCGAGAGCGTGAAGATGGTCACGCGCATCGCCGAGACCCTCGCCGTGGCGCACGCGAAGGGGATCATCCATCGCGACATCAAGCCCGGCAACCTGCTGCTCCGCGACACGGAGTACGACCGCCCCGCGCTCATCGACTTCGGCATCGCGCGCATGGGGCTCGGCGCGAGCGCGATCACCAACACGGGCGTCATGCTCGGCACGCTCGGCTACATGGCGCCCGAGCAGGCGCGCGGCACGAAGCAGCTCGACGCCCGCGCCGACGTCTTCGCGCTCGGGTCCGTCCTCTTCAAGTGCATCACGGGCCTCCCTGCCTTCGCTGGTGACGACGAGATCGCGATCCTCGCGAAGATGCTCTTCGAGGCGCCGCCGCGCGTGCGCGACATCCGCAAGGACGTCCCGCCCGCGCTCGACGACCTCCTCGCGCGCATGCTCTCGCGCGATCCGATGCAGCGCCCGACCGACGGCGGCATCGTCGCCGCCGAGCTCGCGGCGCTCGGCTCGCTCGATGCCGTCGGCACGCTCGTCACCCGCGAGACGACCACGCACGCCGACGTCATCACGCGCGGCGAGCAGCGCCTCGTCAGCGTGGTCGCCGTCGCCTCGCACTCGCACTCCTCGGAGCCCGAGGAGGAGTCGACCATCGCCGACGGCACGTGGCAGGGCCTGAAGTCGCTCTCCGCGAAGCTTCGCTCCGCCATCCAGCCCTTCGGCGCGCAGCTCGAGTCGCTGCCGAACGGCATGATCGTGGTCACCCTCCCCGGCCGGCACAGCGCGACCGATCAGGCGACCCGCGCTGCACGGTGCGTCCTCGCCATGCGAACGGCGGCACCAAACGCCCCGATGGTCCTCGCCACCGGGCGCGCCGTGCTCGAGGAGCGCGTCCCGATCGGCGACGCGGTCGATCGCGCGATCCGCATGCTGAAGGCACGGCAGGACGACGACGTCGCGCAGCTTGCGTCGGGCAAAAAGCAGCCCATTCATGTCGACGAGGTCACCGCGGGCCTCCTCGACTCTCGCTTCACCGTCCGCAGTGACGGCGCAGGGCTCGAGCTCGTCGGCGAGCAAGCCGCCGCCGACGCGGGCCGCATGCTGCTCGGCAAGCCCACGCCGTGCGTCGGGCGCGAGCGCGAGCTCGTCATGCTCGAGGGCTTCTTCGCCGAGTGCGTAGCCGACGACGTGGCGCGCGTCGTGCTCGTGACCGCCCCAGCCGGCGTCGGCAAGTCGCGCCTTCGCTACGAGCTCCTTCGCATGCTCCACCATCGCGGCGACCCGCACGAGGTGTGGACGACGCGCGGCGATCCGATGCGCGCGGGCTCCCCGTTCGGCCTGCTCGCCCAGATCATCCGCGCGGCCGCGGGCGCCCAGGACGGCGAGCCGCCTCGCGTGCAGCGCGAGAAGATCCGCGCTCGCGTCTCGCGTCAGGTTCCCCAGCGCGACCAGCTCCGCGTCACGCAGTTCCTCGGCGAGATCCTCGGCGTCTCCATGCCCGAGGAGGACGACGTGCAGCTCCGCGCCGCGCGTCACGATCCCATCCTGATGGGCGACCAGATGCGTCGCGCCTTCGAGGACTGGCTCCTCGCCGAGTGCAGCGCGCAGCCGGTCGTGCTCGTCCTGGAGGACCTGCACTGGGGTGACCTCCCCAGCGTGAAGTTCATCGACTCCGCGCTCCGCGCCGTCCACGACAAGCCGCTCATGGTCCTCGCGCTCGCGCGGCCCGAGGTGAAGGACCTCTTCCCCGACATCTTCGCCGAGCGCGGCGTCCAGGAGCTGCGGCTGAAGGAGCTCTCGAAGAAGGCGAGCGAGAAGCTGGTGCGGCAGGTCCTCGGCGAGCAGACGACCGAGGAGACCGTCTCGCAGATCGTCTCGACGGCCGGCGGCAACGCGTTCTATCTCGAGGAGCTCATCCGCTCGGTCTCGCAGTCGTGGGTGGGCGTCCCCGCCGCGAAGCGGAGCGAAGGCGCCGGACGCACCCTCGCGGCGATGGCGCTGCCCGAGACGGTCCTCACGATGGTCCAGGCGCGGCTCGAGGCGCTCGAGCCCGAGGCGAGGCGCGTCCTCCGCGCGGCGAGCGTCTTCGGGCAGACCTTCTGGCGTGGTGGCGTCGTCGCGCTCCTCGCCGGCGAGGACCGCGAGGCGCACGTGACCGCATGGCTCGACGAGCTGTGCGTTCGCGAGATCGTGAGCCGCCGCGAGGAGACCAAGTTCCGCGGAGAGCAGGAGTACGTCTTCCGGCACGCGTTCGTCGCCGAGGCGGCCTACTCGATGCTGACCGACAAGGACCGCACGATCGGCCACAAACTCGCGGCCCAGTGGCTCGAGAAGATGGGAGAGAGCGAGGCGGTCGTGCTCGCCGAGCACCTCGAGCGCGGCGGCGAGCCGAAGCGCGCGATCACGTTCTACCGTCGCGCCGCCGCGCAGGCGCTCGAAGGGAACGACCTCAAGGCATGCCTCCAGCGCGCCGACGCCGGCATCGCGTGCGGTGCCGAGGGCGAGGTCCTCGGGCGGCTGGCGCTGCGGAAGGCCGAGGCCCATCGCTGGCGCGGGGAGAACAGCGCGGCGAAGTCGTGTGCGGTGCAGGCGCTCGACCTGCTGCCTCGCGGCGGGCGGCGCTGGTTCCTCGCGGCCGGCGAGGCGGTGGAGGCCGCGGCGCGTCTCGGCGACGAGAACGATCTCCATCGCTCGGTCGACGAGCTGTGCGACGTGAGCTCCGCGGGGCAGCTGACGGCGCCGCATCTCGTGGCTCTCACGCGCGCAGCGTGCGTGCTCATGCAGGCCGGCAACTACCCGTCGGCCGACGACCTCCTTCGCACCATCGACGCCGCCTACGAGCAGTCGCGCAAGCAGGACGAGGACCCGCTCGCCGTCGCGCACGTCTATCGAACGCGCGCCTATCGAGCGCACGTGGGCGGCGACGCCGCCTCGGCGCTCTCGCTCTACAACGTCGCGATCACCAACTTCGAGCAGGCCGGCGACACGCGTGCAGCTTGCAGGTATCTCGTGAGCGCCGCGGCCGCGTGCCTCGAGCTCGGCGCCTACCAGGACTCCGAGCGCGCCCTGACCGATGCGCTCGCATCCGCCGAGCGCATGGGCCTCTCCGGCGTCACCGCGAGCAGCCTGCACCACATGGGGATGCTCTTCGCCCGCCTCGGCGACACCCGCACCGCCGTCGAGCGAGAGGACGCCGCCATCGCGGCCTTCGTCGCGCAGGGCGATCGCCGGATGGAGGGCGCGGCTCGCCTGTATCGCGCGCTCTTCCTCTCCATGGACGCCCAGCTCGATCGCGCCGAGCGGGAGACCGTCGCGGCGATCGACGCGTTCGGGCTCACGCCGCCGCTTCGTGCCTACGGGCTCGCCGTCCTCGGGCGCATCCGGCTGACCGGCACCGCACCGGAGCGCGCCGAGCCCGTCGCCCACGAGGCCGTGGACATCCTGGATGCGCTCGGAGGCATCGAGGAGGGCGAGTCGTATGTTCGCCTGACGTTCGCCGAGGCGCTGGAGGCGAGCGGCGACCACAAGGGCGCGTGCGAGGCCATCGCCACGGCGAGGGTGCGCATCCTCGAGCGCGCGGCCATGATCCACGACCCGGCCTGGAAGGAGAGCTTCCTCGAGCGCGTACGCGAGAATGCGCGGACCCTGGAGCTCGCGCGCCAGTGGCGCGTGGCCTGAACGCTCGATTCACGACGCGGCGATCGACGCGACGGAACATTGCATTCTACACTGGGCCGACCTGATGAAGCGCGCCCCTGCCGTCGTCTCCCTCGTCTCCTCCGCTGCAGTCTTCCTCTTGCTCGGCTCGCCGCGCGTCGCTGCCGCCGACGAGCCGGCCGTCGCTCCGCCCGCGAGCGTGCTGCCACCGGACCCGACGCCGCTCCAGCCCTTCCCTCCCCCGGAGCCCGAGGCGCCCTTGGTGAGGGTGACGCCAGCCGGCTACATCGAGGCCTTCTACGCGTGGAACTTCAATCGCCCGGTGAACAACATCACCAACTACCGGGGCTTCGACAACCGGCACAACACGTTCACGCTTCAGAACGTCGCGCTCGGCGCCACCTTCGAGAGCGGTCCCGTCGGCGGCAAGCTGATGCTCCAGGTCGGTAGCCAGCCGTCGACCTACTACAAGGCGGAGCCCACGTGGCCAGGCGCAGCCGGGGCCAACGCGAGCGGCCCCGAGCTGTGGAAGTACGTCCAGGAGGCGTACGTCACGTACAAGGCGCCGCTCGGGCGCGGCCTCGTGATCCAGGCGGGCATCGAGCGTTCGCCGCTCGGCCTGGAGTCGTTCGCGGTCCACGACAACTGGAACTGGTCTCGCTCGAGCCTCTACTTCGGCATGCCGAAGTACCAGACGGGTCTGCGCGCGACGTACGCGTTCTGCGAGTGCCTCACGGCGTCCGTCGCCGTGGTCAACGGCTGGGACAGCGTCGTCGACAACAACGAGGCCAAGAGCGTCGAGGCGCACGTGACCTACCGCCCGTCGAAGAGGGCGATGGCGCGGCTCGCATACCTGGGCGGCGTCGAGCGACCCTCGAGCGCTCCCGAGGGACAGTACTGGCGCAACCACTTCGACGCGGTCGGTGAGCTCGACGTCACGACGTGGCTCAAGCTCGCAGCGCAGGCCGACTACGGCTTCGAGCCGAACCGTATCGGCACGTCACGATGGTTCGCGGGCGCCGCCGCGGTGCGCGCCAAGGCCCTCGACTGGCTCTACCTCGCGGTCCGCGGCGACAGATTCTACGAGCACCTGGCCACGGACGCGACGGGACGGTCGAGCACGCCGCTCTTCTGGAACGGCGTCGAGTGGGTGAGCTCACTCACGGCGACGGTCGACGTGAGGCCGCACGACAACATCTCCTTCCGGCTCGAGTTCCGCCACGACCAGGCCGACGGGCTCCTCTACTTCACCGGCGACACGCTGAACGGCAACGGCAGCGCGACGTCGCCGTACCTGCCCAACGCGCGACGCCAGCAGACACTCCTCCTGGGTGCGACCGCCTGGTTCTGACCGTCTGAGCGCGCGCGGCTAGCGTGCTCCTTGCACGTGGCGAGGAGCGCCATGCGGAACGAGGAGCACAAAGCGATCCCGGTGCGCTGCGAGGAGGCCGATATCGCGGCGCTCCTCCGCTCGAGCCTGACACCGCTCATCGAGCAGGCAGAAGAGCAACAGATCGAGCTCCGCGTCGCAACGCTCGGCGCGGTGCCGACGCTCGCGGTCGACAAGGAGAAGCTCGCGTGGGCCGTGGCCGCGCTTGCAGGCAACGCGCTCCGGTACGTCAGCCGAGGCACTTCCGAGCGGGCCGGCGGGAGCGTGCTCGTCCACCTCGAGCACGACGAGCGCGCCAGGGAGGTCGCGATCGCCGTCCAGGACGACGGCCCCGGCATTCCCGCGGACAAGCTCCCGTACCTCTTCGAGCGTCGGAGCGGCGCCCACCATGCCGAGGGCCTCGCACTGTCCCTGGTCCGGGACATCGTCGCGGCCCATGGCGGGCGCATCGAGGTCGAGAGCCGAACGGACCCAGAAGAGCACGGGACGAGCATCACCATTCGCATCCCGCGCTCGCGCTGACTAGAGTTCGGGCCATGAGTCGCCTCCCCTGCACGGCCACGCTCACGACGGTCTTGAGGATCGAGGACCTCGTCGAGCGAGACAAGCACCACGACTGCGAGGGCTTCGGCGAGCACAACGTCTGCGTGAAGGTCGAAGCGGTCGCCGATCTCCCGACGCGCTTCGGGCGCTTCCGCATCGTCGCCTTCTGGAACAACCGCGACGGCAAGGAGCACATCGCGCTCGTCCACGGCGACGTGCTCGGCGCGGAGGACGTCGTCACGCGGCTCCACTCGGAGTGCCTCACCGGCGACGCGCTCGGCTCGCTCCGCTGCGATTGCCGCGACCAGCTCGGTGTCGCGCTCCAGCGCCTCGCGGCCGAGCCGTGCGGAGTGCTCCTCTACCTCCGCCAGGAGGGCCGCGGCATCGGCCTCCTCAACAAGGTGAAGGCGTACGCGCTGCAGGACAAAGGGCTCGACACGGTCGACGCCAACCTCGCCCTCGGCTTCCGCGACGACGAGCGCGACTACGCGATCGCCGCGCACGCGCTGGCCAGCCTCACGGTCAAGTCGGTGCGCCTGCTCACGAACAACCCGAAGAAGGTCGCGGAGCTCGAGAAGCACGGGATCCACGTGAGCGCCCGCATCCCGCACGTGATCCCCGCGAACGAGTACAACCGGTTCTACCTGGAGACGAAGGCGAACCGCTCGGGCCACTTCATCGACTTCGAGGGCAAGCCGCACGTCGCCGAGCAGGACGACCCGGTGCTCGTCGTCACCGACGCCTCGGCTCTGCCTGCAGCCGCTCCCCCTCCCGCCGGCACGGCCGAGTAGGCTCGAAGCGCGATGTCCTTCCAAGAGCTCCTCGGCCGCTTCGCCAGCCTCCCCATTCGCCGCTTCGCGACGCCCGGCGCCTTCCTCGCCACGGGTGAAGCGGAGGACGAGGTCGTCCTGCTCATCGGCAGCGAGATCCCGGCCGGCGCCAAGGAGGGAGACTCCGTCGACGTCTTCCTCCATCTCGACTCCGAGGGTCGCCCGATCGCGACGACGCGCATCGCGAAGCTCGAGCTGGGACAGGTCGCCTTCCTCGAGGTGACGCAGCTCACCGAGTTCGGCTCGTTCGTCGACTGGGGGCTCGCGAAGGAGCTGCTCGTTCCGTTCGCCGAGCAGACCACCGAGATGCGCGTCGGCGAGAAGTACGCGGTCGGCCTCTACGTCGACCCGAGCGGGCGCCTCGCCGGCACGATGCGCATCAGCGAGATGCTCGGTGGCGGCGGCGACAAGGTCGAGTGGAAGCTCGACGAGTGGGTCACCGGCGAGGCGTGGCGAAACGAGCCCGAGATCGGGCTCTTCGTGATCGTCGAGAACGCGTTCGTCGGGCTCATGCCCGTGAGCGAGCCGCACACGCTGAGGCGCGGAGAGGCCGCGCGCTTCCGCGTCAGCAACGTCCTCCCCGACGGGAAGATCGAGCTGTCGCTCCGCGGGCACGCGCACGAGGAGCTCGCGGGGGACGCCGAGAAGGTCCTGCGGGTCCTCTCCCAGGCCGGGGCACCGGCCGTCGGCGACAAGTCCTCGCCCGAGGAGATCCGTGCGCTCTTCGGCCTCAGCAAGAAGGCCTTCAAGCGGGCCCTGGGCCGCCTCCTCAAGGACCGCACGATCGACATCGACGAGAGCGGCATCGTCCGGGTCATGCGCTAGAATCCTGCTCTAGAGACGCCACGACGTAGATGGCCTATGGGAAGCGGGATGCTCGAAGCGATCCGTTTCTACCTCTTCCTCTTCGGCGTTCTCACGGTCGCGGGCGGGATCATGGGGTACGTGAAGGCCAAGAGCCGCGCGTCGCTCATCGCCGGGACCGTCGCGGGCGTGCTCCTTCTCGGCGCGGGCTACGAGGTGGCGGCCCGCGGAACCGTCGGGCTCATCCTGGGGTTGGTCGTCTCGCTCGCGCTCGCGGCGCGCTTCGGCGCGACCTTCAAGAAGAGCGGCAAGGTAATGCCCCACGGGCTCATGGCCCTGCTCGGCACGGTGGGCGTCATCGTGACGGCCCTGGGGTTGCTCGAGCGCTGAGGGTGGAGCCGGAGCTCCCGATCGCGGCGCTCCGAGCGTCGTTCCTCGAGGTCGTCGATCGGAAGCCGGTCGTGGTCTCCTCGCCGACGGGGTCCGGCAAGTCGACCGAGATCCCGCGCTGGTGCCGCATGCACGCGACCGGCGGCCGCGTGCTCGTCGTCGAGCCACGCCGCGTCGCATGCCGCACGCTCGCGGCGCGCGTCGCCGATCTCGAGGGCACACGGCTCGGTGACGCCGTCGGATACGTCGTCCGCGACGACACGACGACGAGCGAAGCCACGCGCATCATGTTCGCGACGCCGGGGATCGTGCTCCGCGACCAGGCGCTCGCCGAAGCCGCGAGCGTGATCATCCTCGACGAGTTCCACGAGCGAACGCTCGACGTCGACCTCCTCCTCGCGCTGCTCGCACGACGGCGCAAGAGCGGTCTCGTGATCATGTCAGCTACGCTCGACGGAGATCGCGTCGCGCGACACGTCGAGGGCGTTCACCTCTCCGCCGAGGTCCGCACGTTCCCGGTCGACGTCCGCTATCTCGGGCGTGGCGACGCCCTCCCTGACCCGAGCGATCTCCCGGGGCGGGTGCGGTCGGCGCTGGAGACGGCCGCGAGCGATCCGGGGGACGTGCTCGTCTTCCTGCCGGGAAAGGCCGAGATCGAGGCCACGCGGCGAGCGCTCGAGGGCGGCGCGTACGCCGTCGTCCCGCTCCACGGCGGCCTCACGCTCGACGAGCAGCGGCGGGCGTTCGACCGCACATCGCGCCGGAAGGTGATCCTCTCGACGAACGTCGCCGAGACCTCGGTCACCATTCCCGGCGTCGGCGTGGTGATCGACGCCGGGCTCGTACGGCAGACGCGCTACCACGACGGCCGGGGCACACTCGTGCTCGCGCCCATCGCCGAGGACGCCGCTGCGCAGCGCGCGGGTCGTGCAGGGCGCATGGCGGCAGGCGTGTGCTACCGCCTCTGGAGCGCCGCGGCAGCGCTCGCGAAGAGCACGCCGCCCGAGATCCACCGCGAGTCGCTCGTGCCGCTCGTGATGTCGGCGGCCGCGTGGGGAGAGCGCCCGGAGGACCTCGCGCTGCTCGATGCTCCGAAGCCCTACGCGCTCGAGGCCGCACGCGCCGATCTGCGTGCCTGGGGCATTCTCTCCGAGGACGGCAAGATCACCGAGGGCGGACGCGGCGTGTTCGCGCTGCCGCTCGACCCGTTCCTCGGGCGGTTTCTCGTCGAGGCCCGCACGGCCGGCTGCCTCGACGACGCGATCGATCTCGTGGCCGCGCTCGCGGTGGGGCGGCCGCTCTTCGGCGGCGGGCCTCCCCCTTCCGAGCCACGCGACGACCTGCGCCTCGCCGGCTGCGACGTGATCGCGCTCGTCCGCGCGGTGCGCGAGGGGCGTCCGGAGGCGCATCACCTGTCGGGCTTCGTGCTCGAAGAGGCGCGGCGAAACCGCGCTCGTCTGCGGAAGGTCCATCGCCTTCCCGCGACCGCTGCTGCGAGGGGCGATGCGAACGCCGACGTCGACGTGGCCGCGCTCGTGCGCGTCGCGATGCGCGCCGACCCGCGGGTGGTGCACGTCGCACGCCCGCGAGGACGCGACCGCGCCTTCAGCAACGGCGGCACGGAGCTGGATCTGGCGCGCGAGAGCGCGGTTCAGAACGCGCGCGACGTCGAGGCGCTCGTCGTCTTCGACACCCGCGCGTTCGGCGTCGGGAGAGCGACACGCCTCCTCGTGACCTGCGCGACGCCGATCCCTCTCGCGGCGATCGCGCGCGCAGGGATAGGCCAGGACCGGCTCGCCTCGGTGCAGGTCGATCGAGGCCGCGTGCTCGCGAAGATCGAGCGCGTGCTCGCCGAGCGCGTCCTCGCCACGCGCGAGGACGTGCCGACGGGCGAGGTCGCGCGCGAGGCCATCGCCGAGCTCTTCCTGCGCGGGAGCATCTTCCGCGGCACGGTCGCGATCACGCGTGAGCGCCTCGCCCTCCGGACGATCGCATCGAAGCTCGCCGCGCGCGGCCATCCGGCGGGGGTCGCCTGGGAGGAGCCGGCACCGACGCTCGAGCAGTGGGTGGCGCGCCGGGTCCGCGAGCTCGGCGTCGAGAGCGGTGACGACCTCGCGATGCTCTCCGCCGCCGACCTCACGATGCCCGAGCTCTCGTTCGAGGTACGAAGCCAGCTCGAGCGTGACTTCCCGTTCGTCGTCAGCGTGGGGGACGCGACCTACCACGCCGAGTACGACCTCGACCGCAGCCAGGTCACGCTGCGCCGGGTGAAGGGCAACCGCGACACGCCCCCGCCGCTGTCGTATCTCCCGCGTTTTGCGGGGCTCCGCATCGTCGTCGACGGCCCGCGCGGCGTCGCGGTCGTGCGCGAGCGCGGCTGAGGGCGAAGGAGCGATGTGCTAGCAAGGTTCCCCATGTTGCCCCGCGCGTCCTTCGCCGCTCTCGCGGTCCTCGCGAGCCTCGCGAGCCTCGCGTGCTCGAAGAAGCCGCCGCCGACGGCAGCGGACACGCCTGTCGCAGCCGCAACGCCGGCGAGCGTGACGATCAAGGCGGCGCCCGTCACCGACGCTGCGCCCGCGGCTGCGGCCGCGCGACCGTGGAACGTCCTCCTCATCAGCATCGACAGCCTGCGCGCCGACATGCCCTGGGCCGGGTACGAGCGCCCCATCGCGCCGCGCCTCAGCGCGCTCCACGCGAAGTCCGTCTCCTATCCGCACGCCTATTCGACCTCGTCGTTCACGTCGAAGAGCATCCCGGGGCTGCTCACGGGCCGCTACCCTTCGGAGCTCGCGCGCACGGGGCTCTTCTTCACGAAGTACCTCGCTCCCGCCGACTTCATGTGCACCGCGCTCTCTGCGGAAGGAATGCCGTGCGTGGGCGGCCACGCGCACGCGTACTTCGACAAGGGGCAATCGGGCTTCGAGTCGGGCTTCGCGAAGTGGCAGCTCGTCCCGAAGATCCCCTTCGACTACCAGACCGACCCGTACGTCACGAGCGACAGGCTCACGCCGCTCGCGATCGAGCTGCTCGGCGAGGCGTCGAAGGGCGACAAGCCCTTCTTCGCGTGGTTCCACTTCATGGACCCGCACGACGTCTACAACCCGCATGCCGATGGCCCGCACTTCGGCAAGCGCCCGCGCGATCTGTACGACGAGGAGGTGTTCTTCACCGACCACTGGGTGGGCGAGCTGCTCGACTACGTCGACGCGCAGCCCTGGGGAGCGCGCACGGCGATCGTCGTCACGGCCGACCACGGCGAGGCCTTCGGCGAGCACGGCATGACGCGCCACGCCCACGAGCTCTGGGAGGAGCTGGTCCGCGTCCCGCTGTTCATCCGCGTGCCCGGGCTCGCGCCGCGCGTCATCGACACGCCACGTGGCCACGCCGATCTCGCGCCCACGTTCCTCGAGCTGCTCGGCGCGAAGCCCATTCCGGCGCTTCGCGGTACGAGCCTCGTCTCCGAGCTGCGTGGCGACGAGGCCGTGCCGCGCGACGTGATCGCCGATCTGCCCGAGGACGAGTACAACGAGCGCCGTCGCGCGCTGATCCACGGGACGAGCAAGCTCATCTCGTTCGGCAACGACGCGCGTTTCGCGCTCTACGATCTCGCGGCCGACCCGAAGGAGGCCGACGATCTCATCCGCAAGCGCCCCGAGCTCGCCGAGGAGATGCGCGCGCGCTACCGCGAGGCCTCGAAGAGGATCATCGATCTAGCGCCGAAGGGCGGCATCCCGAAGCACGACAATTAGGCTCACTCGCTGACGAGCAGCCGTTCGATCTCGCGGAGGGTCTCGACGTCGTCGCCGATCATCTCCTTCATCGACTGGATGCGGCGCGCCACGACCTGCGCGATGCGCTCCTCGATGGTGTCGTCGGCGTACGCCCAGTAGACCTGCGCGAAGCGGCCGTCGCGATGGCAGCGGCCTTCGATCTGCGCCATCTGGATGGCCGACCACCGTAGATCGTGGATCACCTCGGAGCGCGGGATGTCCGCGTACTCGCCCTGATGGAGTGAGATGCCCTCCTCGACGGTGAAGAGCGCGATGCGCGCCTCGCCGCGCTGGAAGCGAAGGCGCTCCTCCTCGCGCATCCCGGCCGGCACGCCACCGTGGATCGCCGCGCACGGCACGGCGCCGAGGCCGCTCTCGAACGACGAACGCAGCGACGTGAGCGTCTCGATGAACGCGACCGAGATGGCCACCTGGTGACCGTTCTCGAGCAGCTCGCGCGTCAGCTCGACGGTGCCCTGCGCGCGGATGAGCGAGCTCTTCTGGCGGAGGCGCAAGGTCGCGGCGAGCGCGGACTTCGGGTCACGTCCACGCGGAGCGAGCTCCATCGCGCTCCGGAACTCCGTCCAGGCCTGCTCGTAGAGGGTACGGGCCTCGCCGTCGAGCTCGATGGGCGTGAGGATGCGGTTGATCGCCGGCCAGCCCGCGATGTCCTCCGGGCGGCGGCGAATGCCCACGCGAGCGTCTCGCCCGTCGAAGAGCAGCGCGCGGACCTTCTCGCAATCGGCCGCATCACCTCGCCAGTCCCACTTGCCGTAGGCGCCGCGGGTGACGCCGAGGCCCTGGTCGATGCACCACTGCTCGAAGTCCTTGAGGTCGGACGCCTTCGACCCCGTCGCGCTCGCGAGGAGCGGCGCGAGGTATGACAGCTCGAGCGGGTTCTGTCCGGCGGTCGCCGAGAGCCAGAGGCGGAAGCCGGCGCTGGCATTGAGCTTGGCCGCGAGCTTCGAGCGCGCGGCCGTGGGGTTCTTGCAGCGATGGCTCTCGTCCCAGACGATGACGTCGAGCTCGGGGGCCGTTCCGGCGCGGGCGAGGCCCTTCTTCGTGCGGATCTTCTTGCGCGCCTCCGCGCTCACCTCGAAGAGCTTGCCGAGCCGGTCGTAGTTGAGGATGACGATGTCCTTGCCGCCGTCGCCCATCGCTTCGATCGTTCGCCGCCAGTGCGCGACGACCGCCAGCGGGCACACGATGAGCACGGAGCTCGCGGCCCTCATGCGGAGGACGGCCTCCCATGCGGAGATGGTCTTGCCAAGGCCGACGTCGTCGGCGAGGAGAAAGCCCGCGCGGCCCTTGCCCTGGGCGGCGCCGATGGCGCGGACGGCCTCCTCCTGGTGCGGGCGGAGCTCGATCTTGCCGACGGGCTTCGATGCCACGCGCTTCGCGCTACCTGCAAGCTCGCGCTCGACGTGCAACTCCCACGAGTACGGGAGCGCGCGAAACGGGGCGAGCGCCGGCGGAAGCGCCTCACCCGCGAAGACGAACACGCTGTGATCGGCGTCCCATCGCGCGCCGCTCGCCGTGGCGACGCCGCGCATCGCGAACGGTACGTCGAGCACGTGGAGCCGCTTGGTGACGGCACCGCTCGCGGGGCCTACTGCCTTGTTGCCTCTCGGCACGCTCGAGATCGACCGCTTCGCGCGAAGGATGCTCACGGCCTGCGTTGATAGCACGCGGGCGCTCCAGCTGCGCGTGTGCGGCGCGCGGTCAGGCCGTGGGCTCGGCTCGCTCGCGGAGGACCTCCGGGAGCGGCACGACCCGCTGGAGGCGCCTCAGGAACGGCGGCATCGCACGCCCGAGCGCGCGCTCGGGGTTCGCGGCGAACCAGGCGAGGTCGCGCTCCGCGTCGGCGATGAGCCGAGTCCGATCCGCGAGCCAGCGATGGCAGTAGTCCGCGAGCTCCTGATCGCCGGCGGCCACGGCCGCGTCCTCGAGAAGGAGGAACGCGACCGCCGACTGATGGATCTCGAGGAGCGTCGCCCGATAGGACTTCTCGGTCGACACGCGGATCTCGGCGCTGAGCTCGCGGATGTCGGTGAGCAGCCGGCCGATGCGCGCGGCCAGCGTAGCCGCCTGTCCCTGACCTCCGTTCTCCTCGTCCTGCCGCTCCCGAGCGAGCGGGCGCAGATCGCGCAGCGCCCGCTGCGCGCGATTGGCGACCGCACGCATCGACCAGCCGGGCGGCGTGCTTCCGAGGCGGTCGGCCTCGCGACCGCAGTGCGAGCGGACCGTCCGTTCGGCCTGGGCGGCCTCGACCAGCAGGACGGCAATCAGCGAACGCACGGGCGCGCGATTGGGCATGCCGGCGCGCGTGCAGGAACCGTGCGACGCGGGGAACTCGTCGCAGACCATCGATTCCACGACGACCCGTGTGGCGGGCCTGGAGAGGCGCGTGGCAACCTGCCTCGCCTCGACGCCACTTCGTGTCGGGACCCCCGGGTTTCGCCTTCGGCGACCGGCGTGCTTCGCACGCCGAAGGCGCCGTGCGAAGCACGGTTCGCCGAAGGCGACTCGGGGAGGCTCGCGAGCGCAGCGAGCGAGGGGGACGAAGTCCCCACTTGAGTAAGAACTAAATCTCCGAGTGCGATTCGAGGGACGAGAATCGTGCTCGGTGATTTAGCGCGTGCCGAAGAAGACGTCGGCGTCGAGGCCGAACGAGCTGATCTTGAGCCGCGCGAAGATCTCCTCGGCGCGCTTGGCGAACTGATCGGCCTCCTGGAGCGCCTCGGCGTCCTGCTGGCTGTCCGGGGACGAGCGGAGCAACGTCGCATAGACGCGGCAGCTCCGGGCGAGCTCGACGTCGTTGCCGATCTCCTCGAAGATCCAGATCGACTGGAGGAGATGGGCGCGAGCGGTGAGGAGATCGTCGCCTCCTGCACTGCCGGCGGCCATGACCTCGCCGAGCGATCGCAGCGCGACGCCGAGCTGCACCTTGCTCTGGACCGCGCGGAAGATGTCGACCGCGCGCGCCGTGCACTCGCGCGCCTTCGTGTACTCACGCTGCGCGAGGTAAGCCTTGCCGAGGCCGCGGACGGCCTCTGCGAGGCCCATCTTGTCACCGAGCTCGTCGGCGATCTCCTCGGCCTGCTTGAGATGGTGAACGGCCTTCGCGGGGTCGCCGAGGCGGTTGTACGTCTCGCCGAGGTTGGTGAGGACGAGCGCGAGGCGATTGCGGTCGCCGGTCTCCTTCGCGACCTCGTGGGCCTCGAGGAACAGCGTGAGCGCCTGCTTGTCGTCTCGCTGGTCCTGCGCGACGGTGCCGAGGTTGTTCAGCGAGATGGAGACGCCGACCAGATCACCGATCTCGCGCCGGATGCGGAGCGCCTGCTCGAACGCGTCGAGCGCGAGCTTGAACTGGCCCGAGTCCTGGTAGACGAGGCCGAGGTTGTTCAGCGAGAGCGCGATCGAGCGGCGATCGCCGAGCTTGCGGCGCATCGTGAGCGAGCGCTGCGTCGACTCGAGGGCCTTCGGGTAGTCACCGCGCAGCCAGTAGAGCTTGCCGATGTCGTCGACGGTGGAGGCGATGCCGCGCTCGTCGTTCGAGTCCTCGAAGAGCGCGAGGGCCGACTCGAGGTGGAGCTGGGCGTCGTCGAGGCGGCCGGTGTCGCGATAGAGGCGGCCGATGCGGGCGTGCGCGGCGCCGCCCTTGGACTTCAGGTTGAGGCGATACGCGCGGACGAGCATCTCGTTGAACGCGTCGAGCGCTTCGTCGTTCTTGCCGAGGACCTGGAGGACGTCGCCGTAGTGGTGGAGCGCACGGAGCTGCTGCTCGGTCGACCCCTCGGCGCCGTCACGGAGGATGCCGAGGCCCTTGATGTAGTACTCGGAGGCCTTCGTGTTCGCGTAGCGCTCGCGCGCGAGGTGGGCGGCGTCGAGGTACGTGGCCGCGGCCTGGACGACGAGGCCCGCGTTCTCCTGATGGCGCGCGAGCTGGCCCATGTACTCCTCGTGCGTGCGCACGTGGGGCTTGAAGGAGAGCCAGTCGGCGATCGCCTTGTGGAAGCGGCGAGCCTGCCCCTTCGGCAAGAGCTTCAGTAAGGTCTCGCGCTCGAGGTTGTGCTTGAAGGCGAACTCCTCGTCGTCCGGGAACGTGCTGTCCGGCAGCGTGAGGATGTAGTCGCGCTCCTTGAGCTCCTTGAGGATGTCGCGGATGGCGCTCTCGTCGGTGACCGACGCGCGGGACCACATGTCAGGGGCGCTCGAGTCGAGCCGCGCGATGGCGAGCAGACCGCCGAGCCAGAACACGCTGCCCATCGTGGCGGCGCGCTCGAGGAGATCGCGCTCGGGCGGCGCGAGGGCGGCGATGCGCGCCTGGATGGCGTCCTCGACGGTGAGCGGGAGGCGGACCTCGGAGAGGCGATCGAGGTGGACGATCCACGTCTCGATCTCGGCGAACTCGTCCTGCACCTCGACGACGCGCATGTCGTGGAAGATGCGGACCATGCGCTCGAGCAGCGCGGGATTGCCGCCGGCGAGGGTGCACGCGGCGTCGACGAGGTCCTCGAGGCCCTCGGCCTCGCCGCAGGGCGCGAGGAGGTCCTCCATCACGCGCGCGGAGTCGGTCTCGGTGAGCGGGGAGAGCTCGACGAGCTTGTGGCGCGCGCCGCCGTGCTTCGCCCAGCCGTCGCGCTTGGCGACCATGTCGGGGCGCGCGAGGCAGAGCATGAGGATCGGCGCGTCGACGCTGTCGATGAGATGCTCGAGGAGATCGAGCGACTCCTCGTGCGCGAAGTGGAGATCGTCGAAGACGAGGACGATCGGGCCGCGGCCGCGGGTCGACTTGGGGGCGGCCGTGGGGAGCGCGGCGGGCGCGGGAAGCCTCGGCTCGGCGCCGGGCTCGCTGTCGGGGCTCGTGTCTCGGAGGGCAGGCGGCTGGAGGAGCGCGTCGGCCTCGAGGAACCGCTTGATGACGGCGCGGCGGAGCAGGTGCATCTGCTGCGAGTCGCCGCGGACCGCCTGGATGAGCGGCGAGTCGCTGAACTCGAGCTCGAGGAGCTGGCCGAGGAAGTAGCAGACGTCGCCGATCTTCCGATCCTCGAGGACGGCGGCGACCTGGGTGCGGATCTGCGCCTTGGCGGCCTCGGCATCCATGCCCTCGACGATGCCGAACCGCGCGCGGAGAACGCGGGCGAAGACGTCGTAGGACGAGCCCGTGTCACGAGCGGAGCCTCGGAAGACGCGTGGCGAGGTCTTCGCCCCGTCCCCCCGCTCACTCGAGCGCTGCTTCGAGAGGAAGTCGCGGACGAGGCGGGTCTTGCCGATGCCGTTGGCGCCGACGAGGGTGACCGTGCGGGCGCGGCCGTCGTCGCGGACCGCCCGGAGCGACTCGTCGAGAACGCGAAGCTCCGCCGTGCGGCCGACGAGTCCGGCACGCCTATCGATCGTTCCGAACCCCGACGGGGCGAAGCTCTCGGTCATGGGCAGGTAGGAGCTTGTAGCACACCGCGGCGGGTCCGGAACCCTGAAGGCATCATCTCCAAGAGTCACGTAGTTCCGAGCACTTGGAGATTCTCAACCAGGCTCGTGGTCGCGTTCGGGACGTCTCAGTTCTGCTCGAGGACGCCGTCCGGGTCGCTGATCGGGTCGGCCTTGGCCGGCGCCGGGTCCTTCGAGGTGCCCCACGTGGACTTCACGCCCTCGAGGGGGGTCGGGATCACTGCCGAATCAAGACCGGGCACCGACGGCGAGAGGCTCGGGATCGAAGACTCGCTCTTCGCGCTCTCCTCGTGCGACTCGGCGGGCTTGCCGGCGGGCTTCGACGCGGGAGCAGCGGCGCCACGGGCCGGAGCGCCGCGGGTCGGAGCGGGCCCGGGGTGCGCGTTCGAGGCATGCGCGCTCGTCGCGTGGTTCGCGGCGTTCGCGGCGTTCGCGGTGTTCGCCGCGTTCGAGCTCGGGTGCGCCGGATGACCATGCGAGGCGAGCGCCGCGCCGTGGCCATGATGCTTCGCGAGCGGCTGCTCGACGCACTTGTCCATTCCGGACGGGCACGCGATGCGAACGTGGAAGTGGTCGTCGTGCGGGAGCGCGCCGTGCGGCTGCGCGAGGACCTCGGCGACCTTCGAGCGGATCGCGGGAGACGCGCCGACCTTCGCCGCGTAGGCGAGGAGCCGCTCGCGGATCGGGGTCGCGACGAAGATGTGTGTCACGCGGGCGTGGCCGTCGCTGACGATCGAGGAGACGAGCGCCCAGTTGCGCGCGTCGTCGAAGTGCGCGCCCGGCCAGCTCGGCGCCGTGCCGTCGCCCACGAACGCGACCATGTGGTCGGCGAGGATCGGCTTGCCGGCGACGTTCTTCACGTAGAAGCCGATGTCCGCGTCGCGTCCGCTCTCGTGCGAGGCGTGACGGTCGAGCTCGCCGCCGCCCGCCTTCGAGAGGTGGCCGACCGACAGCACCGCGTCGGGGAACTGCTTGCGGACGTTCTTCGCGGAGCGATCGACGAGGCCGACGAGCGGCTCGACCCCCCAGCGAACGTCGGCGCCGGCGTAGACCGGGTAGATGCGCAGGTACGGCGCGTCGCCGAGGTGCGCGCCGCCGAGGAGGTGACCGTCCGTCGGAGAGCCGACGCTCTTGCCGGGCGCGGTGCGCTGCGGGCCGGCAGCCGGAGCGATCTTCGCGGTCGTCCCGTGCAGGACGTTCTTGAGGCCCGCGGGCGCCGGCTTTGCGCCGGGCTTGGCAGCCGTGGCCGATGCGGACTTCGCGGGGCCCTGCGACGACGAAGGCCCGGTGGGCGGCTTCTTCGACGCGGGCGCGGCGTGCGCGGCGACGGGTGCGAGGACGAGGAGGGCGGCGAGGATTCGGGTGGTACGGAGGAGGGGCACGGTCCCCAGACGCCATCATATCGCGCGCCATTGGGCCAAATTCGTGCCCTCTGCGTGCAGTCCTCACGCAATCGACGGCATCACCACGCGGAGGACGCGGAGGGAGGCGGCAATGGCTCGATCCCGTCCGTCGGGTCCACGTAATCGTTGGCGAGATCCGACACGGCCTTCGCGATGGCGCCCTGTAGCTCGCGGTGGAGATCGTGGTGGCGGAGGCGCCCCTTCCCTTCTCGCGCGACGCGATCGAGACGCGCGACGAGGCCTCGTCGGGCCGCCACGACGCGGACGCCTCGAGGCGCGTCGCCGAGATGCTCGAGCAGGAGCCGGACGCGTGCGCGTCGGATCGCGGCGTGGACCACGTGGTCGCCCGGCTCCGCGACCCACGTGGCGTTGATCTCCGAGTCGACCGTCATGCTGCGGTTGGCGAGGTTCGCGGAGCCCATCGTGAAGAAGACGTCGTCGACGATCATGAGCTTCGCGTGGATGTAGACGAAGGCGTCGGGCGTCGTGCCGTCGGGGTCGGGCACCGCGACGTCGTAGACGCCGAGGGCGTGACCGTTCTCCCTCGCGGCGGCGACGACGTCGGTGAGGACGTCGGCCTGGGGCGCGGCGATCGTGAGCTCCTCCTTCAGGTTCTCGGGCTTCTGCGGGAGCACGAGGACGACGTCGAGCCTGGAGCGGGAGACGTCGTTCATGCGCGCGACCAGCGCGTCGCGCACGCACTGCGACGTGAAGTACTGCGTCTCGATGTAGATCATCTGTTCGGCACGGTGGATCGCGCGAACGTAGAGGTCGCGGATCTCGTGCACGTGGCTGCGCTCGTCGGCGGCGGGCACCGTGCGTGAGAAGCCGACGGGGGCGAGAGGCATCGGGAGCGTCACCGGGATGCTCGCGAAGAGGTCGGCGCTCTCGGGAGCGATGAGCTCGTCGCGGTCGAGGCGCGTGCCGGTCGCGAAGTGCCAGCGCTCGACGAAGAGGTCGACGAACACACGCGCGGCCTCGTCGCCGAAGACGGCCTGCACCTCGTGGTAGGGCTTGTTCGGGAGGTCGTTGCGCGAGACGCGGCGCGGATCATGCGCGACGTGCGCGGAGGTGTCCCAGCGATCCTGACAGATGTCGGCGCTGCCCATGAACGCGACCTGTCCGTCGATGATGGCGACCTTCTGGTGATGGGAGCCGCCGAGCGGCACGGTGCCGTCGGTCCTGAACTGGAGGCGGTCGACGGTGGAGAGATCGAAGACGATCTTCTGGAGGACCTCGCGCTCGAAGGTGAAAAAGACACTGTGGTCCCACGCGAGCATCTTCACCTCGAGCTCGGGCCGCTCACGGCTGAGGCGATCGAGGAGAGTGAGGAGCTCGTAGTCCTTGGGGTCTCGACCGGGCGGGACGTCGTCGCCGCGGAGGAGGCGTACGTCGCTGTCGAACTGCCAGCCGAGGAGCAGGATGCTGCGCCGCGCGCGCGAGGCCGCGACATAGAACGCGCGGTAGTAGTCCTGGACGTCGATGAGGAGGCCGGAGCGGACGTGCTCGTGGACGCACCAAGCGGTTTTCCCTGTAAGAAACCGGCGCACGCTTGGGCCGGAAGCAGGTTTCGCGCCGTGCGGCCGAGCCACGGAAGAGTGGGCGCAACGGTGGGGTGCGCCCCGCGTCGCGATGACTCAGGCGTGGCGAACGGCCACAGTGGGCCGCGGGGCCGGTCAGGGCGTGAGGCGGCCGGCGGCCGTGGTGACGACGCGGCGCTGGTCGTACCACTCGCGTGCGCCGCCGAGGGCGGAGCGGTAGAGGAGCAAGAGGACGAGCGTGACGAAGACGGAGCCGATGGCGAGAGCCGCGCTGATGGTGACGCGGGTGCCGAGGCAGCTGAAGAGCGCGACGTCGAACGCGACGACGAACGGGAGTCGCGTGAGGCGCTTCTCCTGGAAGGCGTCGAAGATCTCCTCGCGGACGTCCGCGGAGAGCACGACGACGTGTCCGCTCGGGTCGGTGTAGCGAGCGGTGGCGGCGTAGTGGTGGTTCGGGCCGCCCTTCCCGCTCGTCGTCCAGTGGCGGACGGAAATGACCTCGGTGTCGACGGTCTTGCCGAAGATCTCGGTGACGACCGCGGGGCCGAAGGCGAGCGTGGCGGCAACTGCGAGTGCGAAGCCGAGGAGTAAGGCGAAGAGGCGATGGGCCTTGGCCTGGCGGACGTAGCGTTGGTCGAGGGGCTCGGTGGAGACGAGCATGCGCTCGCGGCCGGCGCGGAGGACGAGGCCGTCGGTGGGGCCTCCGCGGTAGGCGCTGCCGTGGGCGGAGGGCATGCTCGCGTCGTCGGCGGAGCGGCGCGTGTCGACGCGAGCGTGCCAGCCTCTGCCGATGACGCCGGAGACGTAGGCCAGCTCGCCGTTGGTGAGCTCGGCGCGGCGTGTGCGGGGGTTGCCGGGCTCGAGGGAGTCGAGCTTGTCGACGAGGAAGACGTCGTCGTCGGGCTCGACGCGGACGACGGTTCCGGCGGCGTTGCTGCCGGTGAGGACGAGGTAGAAGGGCTCGGCCTTGGTCTCGCGGCGTTGCTCGGTCCAGGTGTGTGACCAGCCTTGCTTGCGCTCTTCTTCCTCGCCGTGCTCCCAGAGGGTGACGGTGATGGCGGGGCGGTCGGGCTCTTCGGTCTCGACGGTTCCGTGGAGGACGACCGAGCCGCGCTGGGGTGGTGGTCCGGAGGTGACGCTCGCGAGGGCCTGACCCGCGCGACGCTTCTGTGCGCCCCACCAGGCGACGGCCCAGGCGAAGGCGGAGGCGAGCGTGAGGAGGACGAACGCGATGACGAGCAGCGTGGCCGTCGGGGAGATGTTGCCGGGAGTGTCGATTTCGTTCATCGCGGCGGCGCGCGCTCGCCGTGCGCCGATGGTAGCCCCTCCCCCCTCGCCTCGCTGCCCCTACAAATCCCTCGCCGTTCCGACTAGGGTCCCCGCGCGATGAACAAGGTCTTCAAGAGCGCTCGCGAGGCGGTCGCCGACATTCCGAGCGGGGCCACGATCCTCGCTGGCGGGTTCGGCCTCTGTGGCATTCCCGAGAACTCGATCCGCGCGATCGGAGAGCTCGGCGTGAACGAGCTCACGTTCGTCTCCAACAACTGCGGGGTCGACGACTTCGGCCTCGGCATCCTCCTGCGCAAGAAGCAGATCAAGAAGATGCTCAGCAGCTACGTCGGCGAGAACAAGGAGTTCGAGCGCCAGTACCTCTCCGGCGAGCTCGAGGTCGAGCTCTGCCCGCAGGGCACCCTCGCCGAACGCCTCCGCGCCGGCGGCGCCGGCATCGCCGCCTTCTTCACCCCCACCGGCGCCGGCACCGCCGTCTCCGACGGCGGCCTCCCCCTCCGCTACGCCGCCGACGGCTCCGTCGCGAAGGCCTCCCCGAAGAAGGAGACCCGCGAATTCAACGGACGCCTCCACGTCCTCGAGCCCGGCATCACCGGCGACTTCGCCATCGTCAAGGCGTGGAAGGGCGACCGCTTCGGCAACCTCGTCTACCGCCACACCGCGATGAACTTCAACCCGATGATGGCCACCGCCGCCAAGGTCACCATCGCGGAGGTCGAGGAGATCGTCGAGGTCGGCACCCTCGATCCGGATCACATCCACACCCCGGGCATCTTCGTGCACCGGATCTACAAGGGCGAGAGCTTCGAGAAGCGCATCGAGCGCCGGACGGTGTCCAAATGAGCACGACGACTTCGGCTCCGCAGAAGGGCCTCACCCGCGAGCAGATCGCGAAGCGCGCCGCCCAGGAGCTGCGCGACGGCTTCTACGTCAACCTCGGCATCGGCATGCCGACGCTCGTGGCCAACTACATCCCGCAAGGCGTCGAGGTCGTCCTCCAGAGCGAGAACGGCCTCCTCGGCATCGGTCCCTACCCGAAGGAGAAGGACATCGACGCCGACCTCATCAACGCCGGCAAGGAGACGGTCACGATGCTCAAGGGCTCGGCCATCTTCTCGAGCTCCGACAGCTTCGCGATGATCCGCGGCGGCCACATCGACCTCGCCATCCTCGGCGCCATGCAGGTCTCCGCCAAGGGCGACCTCGCCAACTGGATGATCCCCGGCAAGATGGTCAAGGGCATGGGCGGCGCCATGGACCTCGTCGCCTCCGCCAAGCGCGTCGTCGTCATCATGGATCACGCCTCCAAGGGCGGCGAGCCCAAGATCCTGAACGAGTGCAACCTCCCCCTCACCGGGCGCGGCGTCGTTCATCGCATCATCACCGACCTCGCCTGCATCGACGTGACCACCGACGGCCTCATCCTCCGCGAGGTCGCGCCCGGCGTCTCCGCGCGCGAGGTCCAGGAGCGCACCGAGCCCACGCTCAAGGTCCCGTCCGACCTCACCGAAATGAAGGTCTGAGCCTCCTCCCGGGCCTCCCGCCGATCGCGGGGCCTGGTACGCTCGACGCGTGGTCGCCGACACCCCTCCCACGGCGCCCGGCCCCGAGCCCACGCGGTGGCTCGGCGCCCTCCCTCGGCTCCTCGCCTTCGGCCGCGACTCGATCGGCGTCGCGGGCCGCCTCTTCGAGCAGTACGGCCCCATAGCCTCCATCGTTCGCGCCCCCGCGCGCATCATGAGCCCCGGCGGCAAGTACGTCGTCGTCGTGAACGGCCCCGCGCTGAACCGCGAGATCCTCACGCAGCACGAGCGCTACAAGATGTACGCGCTCCCCGGCACCTTCTTCCCGGAGGAGGCCGACCTCGCGCGTGCCCGCGCGACCGGCGGCCATCTCGGCCGCGCGACCGCCGAGCGCCTGCGCCCCATCCAGCGCACGCTCACCGGCCTCTTCCACGTGAACGGCGACGAGCACCGGCGCCATCGCCGCCTGCTCCAGCCCGCCTTCAACAAGACCCGCATCGACGCCTACCGCGACGACATGGTCGCGCTCACGAACCGCATGCTCGAGGAGTGGCGCGTCGGGCAAGAGCGCGACGTGCACGCCGACATGACCGAGCTCACGCTCCGCATCGCGACGAAGACGCTCTTCGGCGAGGACGCCGGCGACCGCGGCATCTCACTCGCGCGCATGATGCAGCAGTGGCTCGTCGCGATGTTCTCGCCGGGCACGCTCCTCCGGCTCGACGTGAAGGGCTTCCCCTACCATCGCTGGCTCGACCTCACGCGCCGCATCGACGACGAGACCGTCGCCATCCTCCGCGACAAGCAGGCCGCCATCGCGCGACGCCAGGCCGGCGCGCCCATCGGCGCCGACGTGCTCTCGATGCTCATCGCCGCCCGCGACGAGGACGGTAGCGCCCTCGACGACGACGACCTCATCGGCCACACCGGCGTCATCTTCGCCGCCGGCCACGAGACCAGCACCAACGCCCTCGCCTGGACGCTCTTCCTCCTCGCCGAGCATCCCGCGGTCGCCAACGAGCTCGTGGCCGAGCTCGCGAGCGTCCTCCACGGCGACGCGCCGACCGTCGAGCAGCTCGGCAAGCTCCCCTTCCTCGACGCCGTCGTGAAGGAGTCGATGCGCGTTCTCCCGCCGGTGCCGCTGCATCCGCGCATCGTCGGCGAGGACCACGAGCTGAGCGGGCATTTTCTCCCCGCGAGCACCGAGCTGTTCCTCAGCATCTTCCACATGCACCACGACCGGGCGATCTTCCCGGACCCGAACCGCTTCGACCCGTCGCGCTGGTCGAAGATCAAGCCTTCGGTCTACGAGTACAACCCGTTCAGCGCGGGGCCGCGCATGTGCATCGGCGCGGCGTTCGCGACGATGGAGATCAAGATCGCGCTCGCGATGCTCCTCCAGCGCTTCCGCGTGGAGCGCACTCCCGGCGCGCGCATCGACCGCCGCGTCGCCATCACGATGGCCCCGAAGCACGGCCTCCCGATGCGCATCCGCAAGAACGACGGCGCGTGGTTCGCCGCGCGGCGAAGGCTCCCCGCGGTGCGCGGAAACCTCCGCGAGATCGTCGATCTGCCATGATTCACGGTCTCTTCGGACGCCCGTACGTCGACCTCGAGAAGTACGTCGACCTCGACGCGCTCGCCGCGCTCGACGACGAGATCTGTCTCGGCCTCGCCGAGGTCCCGGTCGACTACACGGGCGGCAGCCATCGCTCGATGGAGATCATGCCCGCCTCGCGCACCGCCGAGGCGCACGTCGACTACGGCGAGGTCATCGCCTCGCTCGACGCCGCCGCGTACGCGACCTTCCGCTCGCTCGCGCACGAGCCCTCCTCGCTGCCCGCGACTCCGGCCGAGGCCAGCTTCGGCGAGGAGCGCGACCACGCGCTCTCGCGCCGTCAGATGCTCTGGCTCGAAGCGCGCCACGGCGTGTACTTCCCGTGGAAGGTCTACCTCGAGATGATCCCGAACCGGACCTGGGAGGAGAAGAGCTCCCCCGACGGAAAGGACTTCACGCGCATCGCGAGGACGTTCTTCCCTCAGACGCTCGCGTTCGTGAGGAGCCTCCCGTTCGAGCACATCGGGAGGTGCAACCTCATGGGCCTCGCGTCGAACGACCACGGCACCGTCCACCGCGACGGCCTCCCCGAGGACAAACCGCAGGTCGATCACTTCATCACCTTCTGCCCGCGCGGCGACAAACGCCTCTACCTGTGGGACGAGGAGGCGAAGGCGAAGACGCCCGTCGCCGGCCGCGCCTACTGGTTCAACGACTCCGACTATCACGGCGTCGACGCCGACCCGTTCTTCCGGTACTCGATCCGTGTCGACGGCGTGTTCCGCCCTGATTTTCTCGCTACGCTCGAGACCGACCTGGCTCGCATCGCCAAATGAGCAACGACCCCAACAGACTACCCTTCGAGCGCGATCGTCTCGTCGACAAGCCCGGCATCATCGGCGCGCGCTGGTGGCATGCCGCGCTCGCCGACCAGGACGCGCAGATCGCCCGCCGCGCCGCCATCCGCAACATCCTCATCGCCGGCGGCGTGATCGCCGGGTTCGGCGCCATGCTCGCGATGTGCGCGAAGGTCGCGTCGAGCTCCTCGTCCTCCTCCCCCGACGTCTCCGACGCGCGCAAGACCTCGCTCGAGATGCAGAAGGAGTACGGCTGGTCGTTCGGCGCGGTCGACGAGCCGCTCGTGTTCGACGGCATCACCACGAAGCCGTTCGAGCCGGGCGCCCTGCGCTCGCTGCCCACGGACCTCGCGCCCGTCTCGAAGAACCTCGTCCCCTTCTTCCAGGCGACGCTCTTCCAGTCGCCCGACGCGGTCCCGCCGTCGCTCGGCAAGCTCGACCCGTCGGAGATCACCGGGTTCAAGCCGCTCTCGCTCGCGATGCAGCCGATCTTCACGCGGAAGATGGAGGCCGCCTACGCGCGCGGCAAGTCGCTCGCGTCGCTCTTCGCGAGCGTCTCGGAGACGGGGCAGACGCCCGCCTCCACGAAGACGGCGCTCATCGTCGATCTCCCGGGGCCCGAGGCCGTCGCGTTCGCCGCCGGCGCGAGCGCGATCTTCGAGCCCGTGTTCCTGTTCGACAACTGGCCTCATCCGCGCGGCGTCGTCCACGCCCAGGACACGCTCTCGGCCGCGGCGTACTACCAGCCGCTCTTCGCCGACGCCCGCACGGCATCCCGCACGAGTCCCCGCCTCCCCATGTTCGTGCTCGATCGCGGGCGCATCGGCACATACAAGGACGACGCCACCGAGTTCGACAACCGCTACGTCGCGAAGCTCCCGCCGTCGGCGGCCGCGATGCGCGCGCTCTCGCTGACCCACGTGCTCTACGTGGTGCCCACGAGCATCGACGCGAGCAAGGAGCTCGACGACGTGAACGACGAGCTCGTCCTCTACTCGTCGGGCGGCCTCGACGTGAAGTCCGTGTCGCTCGACATGTTCGCCGCCGACACGACCGACGCCGGCGTCAACACCGCGCCACGCAAGCCCACCGAGAGCGACCGCCTCGTCGAGGAGTCGGGCTTCGTCTACTACGGCGGCAGTCGCGGCTCGCACCACGCGTTCTTCGTCGACTATCCGTGGGCCAAGCCCGCGCGCGTCGCGACCACGCGACCGGGCACGAACCCCGGCAAGAGCTTCGAGCCGCGCGCGAGGACCTCGCCCTACTCGAGCGGCAACCCGGGCGGCGTGACCACCACGAAGCCACGCCCGTCGAACTTCAGCACGGTGCCCGTGGTCATCGCGGTCGGCACCGGGGTCATCCTCGGCGCTCGTTACTCGCGCAGCGGCTCGTGGAACCGCGCTTCCGGCGGGTTCGGCGGCTGATGCGCCACTCCGTCTTCGCCTTCGAGGTCGCCGCGCGCTTCGAGCCGGGTGGGCGGCTCCACACGGAGCTGCATCGCCTCATCACGACCTCTCCGGTGAACGCGACGCTCCAGCAGAAGTGGACCTTCTACAAGCACGCCGTCCGCGAGCTGCTCGTCGCGATCCCGCTCTTCCACCGCGGCTGCTGGGACTACTTCGACGAGGACTCGAAGGCGAAGGCCAGCTACGACCAGTGGGTCGCGGGCATGGTCACCGAGGAGGGCGCGCGCCCCACGCCGTCGGGCGACGACCCGTACCGCGGCTCGTCGCGCTACCTCACCTTCACGATGGCGTTCCTCATCGTGAACGGCTCGCCCACCGACAACGCCGTGCGCGACCTGTGCAACATCCCGCAGGAGCGCCTCTGGCAGCGCCAGACGTTCCAGCACCTCCTCTCGGGCCTCGGCGTCCTCAACTTCGCGAGCATCAAGAGCGACGTCGCCTACCTCATCCCGCGCGACAACGGCTGGGGCCTCACAGACGAGGACCTCGCGCGCCAGAAATTCGCCTATCTGCGCCCCATCGTGTGAACGCGCGTCGCGGCTCGCCGCGACACGGCGATCAGGGTCTCTTCCCTGTGGCTGAGGGCTCTCGACTTGTGTCGAACGGTAGCGTTCGACGGCTCGTGGGCTAGGATGTTCGCCCAGAACCCCTGATGTCCTCACGTCGCCTCGTCGCTGCCGGCTGCTTCGCGCTCGGGTTCACCTCGCTGGCGGCCTGCGGCTCGCGCACCGGTCTCTTCGGGACCGACGTGACGGCCAGCCTCCCGGACGCGTCCGTCCCCGACGGCGCGAAGCTCGACGCTTCGCCCGACGGCGCGGTGGCGTGCACGCCTGGCCGCTTCACGCTCGATCTCGCGATCGCCCAGCTGATGTTCGTCATCGACCGCTCGGGGTCGATGGCCTTCTCGCTCGACGGCCGGCAGCCCGATCGGTTCGGCAACCTTCCGCCCGGCGTCCTCTCACGCTGGGACACGCTGCGCGACTCGCTCTTCCAGACGATCACGCCGTTCGACAACGCCCTCGCGATGGGCGCGAAGTTCTATCCGGAGGAGAGCCCACCCGGCCCCTCCCCCGCCGACGAGGCCTGTCGCACGGACGTGGGCGTCGGCATCGCGCCGGCGCGCGGCAACGTGAAGGACATCATCAACGTCTTCGACACGACGGACCCGAACGGCGGCACTCCGACGGCCGAGGCCATTCGCCTCGCGGCGCAGTACATCGCCGGCACGCGCGGCGTCGCGCGCACGATGATCGTCGCCACCGACGGCGCGCCGAACTGCAACGGCGACCTCGAGCAGCAGCGCTGCACCTGCACCTCGGCGACGGGCAACTGCGCGACCGCGCCGGGCGGTGAGTTCAACTGCCTCGACGACGTCCGCAGCATCACCACCATCCGCGACATCTTCCAGACGATGAAGATCCCGGTCTACGTGATCGGCATCGGCAGCACCGAGCGCCCCGAGTTCCTGAAGGTGCTCGATGACATGGCCGTGGCCGGCGGGCGCCCGCGGCCGACGGCTCCGTTCCACTACAACGTGCAGACGTCCGCCGACCTCACGGCGGCGCTCGGGTCGATCAGCGACAGCATTGCAAAGTGCACGTATTTGACCCCCTCCGCGCCGACGGACCCGAACGCCATCAACGTCGAGATCAACGGCAAGACGATCGCACGCGACCCCAGCCACACCAACGGCTGGGACTGGGTCGACCAGGCGTTCGGGACGATCGCCTTCTTCGGCGCTGCCTGCACGGCGGCGTCGACCGCCCCGTCCACCTCGCAGGTCACCGGCGTCGTCAGCTGCGAGAAGCCGTAGCTGCGCTGAACGGCAGAGCGATCTAGGCTAGCCATCTCCCATGCGGAGCGTGGCCGAAGCGCTGCTTTCCTCCGAGACGACCCGCGCGCGCACGGCGAAGGTCGAGGCGCTGGCGCGCGCGCTCGCCGACGTGCACGCGCGTGAGCCCGCGCGGCTCGCGTTTGCCGCGCGCTTCCTCACCGGGTCGTTGCTCGCGACCGACGACGAGCGCACGCTCGGGGCCGGCGGCACGCTCGTGTTCGAGGCTGCCTCGAGCGTGAGCGGCATGCCGTACGCGGAGCTCGGGGCACGGGCGCGTGCGACGGGCGACCTCGGGACGGCCATCGGCGAGGCCTTCCTTGCGGGGCTCGCGGCGGGCCGGCCTGCGCACGCGGGTCTACGTCTCGAGGAGGCCGAGGCGACCGCGCTCGCGCTCGCGGATACGGGCTCACGGAGCGAGAAGATGCGTGCACTCTGCACGGCCTTCGAGCGCTGCTCGCCGCTCGAGGCGCGCTACCTCGCGCGAGCGATCCTCGGGGAGATGCGGGTCGGCGCGAAGGCGGGCATCGTGGAGGACGCCATCGCGAAGGCCTTCGGATGCAAGCTCGCCGACGTCCGCCGCGCCGCCGGCCTCGTCACGGACATGGGCGAGCTCGCGAAGCTCGCCGCGGAGGGCCGCCTCGACGAGGCGCGCATCGTCGTCGGGCGACCGCTGGGCTTCATGCTCGCCACGCCGATCGAGACGGCGCGCGGCGCCGATCTCTCGGTGCCGCACGCGGTCGAGGACAAGATCGACGGCATCCGCGCGCAGGCGCACGTCTCGCCCGAGGGGGTCCACCTCTTCGCGCGCGGCAAGGGCGCCGTCACGAGGGCCTTCCCCGACGTCGCCCGCCCACTGGCGCTTGCCGCCCGGGACCAGCTCCTCCGCCCGGCGATCCTCGACGGAGAGATCGTCGTGATGACGCCCGAGGGCCGGCCGCGACCGTTCTCGGCGATCCAGCCGCGCCTCAAGAAGACCGAGCCGGACCACGCGCTCGTCCGCGATCACCCGGTGCGCTACGTGGTCTACGACCTCCTCTACGAGGGCGACGAGGCGCTGCTCGGGCTTCCCTTCCTCGAGCGCCGCGCGCGCCTCGTGCGATGGGCGGAGGACGCGCCCGCGTGCGTGGTGCTCCACGACTCGCGCCCGCTCGTCTCGAAGGAGGCGCTCGACACGGAGTTCGACGCGGCGCGCGCGCGCGGCTTCGAGGGCCTCGTGCTCAAGCGCCTCGACGCGACGTATGCCGCGGGCGTGCGCGGCTTCGCGTGGCTCAAGGTGAAGAAGGCGCTCGGGACGCTCGACGTCGTGATCGTGGCCGCCGAGCGCGGCCATGGCAAGCGAGCGGGCGTCCTCAGCGACTACACGTTCGCGGTGCGCAGCGACGGCGAGCTGCTGACCGTCGGCAAGGCGTACAGCGGCCTCACCGACGAGGAGATCCGCGGCATGACGGCCCGCCTCGAGGCGCTCGCGTCCTCCGAGGAGCAGCACGGGTACCTGCGGGTGCGTCCGGAGATCGTCCTCGAGGTCGCCTTCGACGGCCTGCAGAAGTCCGACCGCCACTCGAGCGGCTATGCGCTGCGGTTCCCGCGGATCGCCCGCATCCGTGACGACAAGAAGCCCGAGGAGGCGGACACCCTCGAAGCCGTTCGAGCGCTCTGGGAGGCGCAGCTCGCGAGCGGCCACCGCGAGGACCTCACCGCAAAGGACCGCAAGAAGGGCCGAAAATCCGGCCGCCGCCCCGACGTGCGCGCGAAGTCGAAGCAGCTGAAGCTCTTCGACGACTGAGCCTTCTCTCAGCGCATCAGCGAAGCGAGGGCTTCACGCCGAGCTCCTCGAGGATCGTGTCGGCGTGGTCGACCGCGTCGAGCAGCCAGAGCACGTACCGGATGTCGACGTGGATGCTGCGCGTCAGCTGGGGGACGAACACCCAGTCGCTCGCCATCGCCTCGTAGTTGCCGTCGAACACGAGCCCCACGAGCTCGCCCTTCGCGTTGATCGTCGCGGAGCCCGAGTTGCCGCCCGTGATGTGGAGATCCGCCAGGAAGTCGACGGGCACGTCGCCGAGCGCCTCGTCGACATACGGGCCCAGCTTGCCCGCGGCCTGCGCCGCCCGCAGCTGCGAAGGCACGTCGAACGGCGGCGCGCCCTTGTGCTTCGCGACCACCTCTTCGAGCGACGTGAACGGGCGGTATGCCGGCGCGTCGGGCGTCGGCTTGTAGCCGCGCACGGTGCCGTAGGTGACGCGCAGCGTGCTGTTCGCGTCGGGCGCGAACGGGTCCTTGCGCTGTGCACGCATCGCCTCGATGTACTTCGGCTTCAGCACCGCCATGCGACCGGCGAGGCGCTCGTGGCGCGCCTCGGCGTCGGCCATGAGCGGCCGTAGCTTCAGGGCGAGCACGAGGAGCGGGTCGGTGCTCTTGCGAAGGTCCGCGGTCGTCGTCGTCTTGAAGAGCCCCTCGCGCACCTTGGCATCGCCGAGCTTCGTGCCGTCGTAGAGCGCCGCGACCGCAGGCTTGATCGGCGCGGTACGACTCCGGAGCACCGCCTCGATGGCGGGGTTCTTCGACTTCGCCGCGAGGGCGCGCTCGAGCGCGAGCTCGAGGAGCGCGACGTCGACCTTGCGATGGAACGACTGGGTCATCGCCGCGAGCGCCTGCTCGTGGCGAGGCCAGTTCCGCGCCTGGAAATCCGGGTCGCGCTCGGCATCGGGCTTCCCGCGCTCCTCGGCCATGCGCACGATCGTCATCGCTGCGCTCATCAGCTTCGGGAGCTGCAGCTCGTCGAGCTCGGCGTCGGCGTCGCGGTGGGCGGCGTTCTTGTCGACCTCCTTCGCCATGTCGTCGAGGGTCGTGCCGTACTTGGCCTTACGCTCCTTGTCTCCGTCGACGAACGCGCGGAGCTCCTTCTCCATGCGCGCCTTGTCGGCCGCGAGCCCGCCCTTCACGAGGCCCTCGAGCTGGCCCTTCGTGTTCGTGAGGTAATTGCCGAAGCGGCGCACGTACGAGGTCGAGCGGATCTCCGCCTCCTTGTCGCCCTTGGTCGCCTCGGCGAGACGCGCGAGGTAGTCCTCGAACATCTTCTGCCGGCGCGGGTAGCCCCACGTGATCGCCTCGTTCACCTCGGCGCTCGTCTTCAGTGACGAGGTGCGTGCGGGGTAACCGGCGACGAAGACGAGATCGCTCTCCCTCAACGGCTCCTTCGCGATCGGGAGAAAATGCGGCGCGCGATACGGCACGTTGTCGGGCGAGTAGTCGGCGGGCTGGCCGTCCTTGCCGACGTACGCGCGGAAGAACGAGACGTCGCCGGTGTGCCGGGGCCAGCGCCAGTTGTCGACCTCGCCGCCGAAGTTGCCGACGCCCGCGGGCGGAGCCCACACGAGGCGCACGTCACGGATCTCGAGCTGCTCGACGAGGAAGTGCTGCGCGCCCTCGTAGAAGCTCGCGACGCTGCAGCGAAGGCCTGTGCGGCCCTTCTCGCACGTGGCGACGAGCTCCTTCTGCCGCTTCTCGATCGTCTTGAAGCGCGCCTTGTCGTCGCCGACCTTGGCGACGCCGTCCATCACCTTGGTCGTGACGTCGGTGACCGAGCGCGTGACGAACATGCGTGCCTGCGGGCCGTTGTTCTTCTCCTCGGCGCGCGACCTCGCGAGGAAGCCCTGCTCGAGGAGGTTCTGGGCAGGCGTGCTGTTGTGCTGGAGCGCGCCGGTCGCGCAGTGATGGTTCGTCGCGACCAGGCCGTCCGCCGAGACGAACGACGCCGAGCACCCGCCGAGGCTCACGACCGCGGAGAGCACGCCGGAGGTCGGGTCCGCGAGCGCCGCCGGGTCGAGCACGAGCCCGAGCTCCTTGAGCTTCGCGGCGTGCGCCGGGATCTGGTTCGGCATCCACATGCCGCCGGGGTTCTCGAAGCGCGCGGGCTTCGGGCTCCACGGCGGCGGCGCCGCCTTCGCGACCACCGGAGGCGTGCTCGCTGCCGGCGGTACCGGCGGAGGCGTCACGGCGGGCGTCGCCGCGGGCGGCTCACCCCCACATGCAGAGAACGCGAGGAGCGGAGCAAGGACGAACAGACCGAGGCGGCGGCTCATGCGCCGTCGTGATTACACCGCACGAGTCGTGTCCGCCACACCACCCAGGACAGAGGTGGGTGAAGCTCCCACATCACCGCGAACACAACTTGCTTCCCAGGCAACCAACTGGCACATGACCCGGCTCAGACGGGGTCGTGTGCCTGCATTACCGGGCTGCGAGGCTCGCGTACGGATCCGAGGAACCACGGTGGAACACAGCGAGACGGCCCCGCACCCCAAGCTCCAGATCGAGAAGACCGCCCTCGATGGGGTGATGTCTTCCGTCCGCGCCGTGCGCAAGCACTGGGCGATCGTCCTCGGGCTCGTGCTCGTCTTTGGCGCTGCCTCGCTCGCGTATTCGAAGACGCTGCCGCGGATCTACGAGGCGCAGTCGCTCCTCGAGTTCGACCCCGACGTCATCAAGCCGCTCGGCAACAAGGCCGACCCCATGGTCGGCTGGAGCGCCGTCTGGGACACGCAGCAGTACTACGAAACGCAGTACCGCATCATGCAGAGCGACCGCGTTCTGTCGGCGGTCGTGCGTGATCTCTCGCTCCAGAACGACGCCGCCTTCCTCGGCTACACGCCGACGGCTCCTGCACCGCTCGAGGCCACCACCGCCTCGCTCCGCGGCCGGCTCATCATCGAGCCCGTGAAGGGCAGCCGGCTCGTCCTGATCAAGATCCAGGACACCCGTCCCGAGCAGGCGCGCCGCCTCTCCGACGCCGTCGCACGCGCGTACATCCAGCAGAACCTCGACAAGATGGTCAATGCGACGGGGGACACCGTCGTGTGGCTCTCCGGCCAGCTCGATCACTTCAAGCAGGAGCTCGAGCAGACCGAGAACTCGCTCCACGAGTTCAAGCGCCAGAACGATCTCCCCTCGAGCACGCTCGAGGATCTCTCGAAGATGATCCGCCTCGAGATGCAGGAGTACGACTCCGCGCTCACGCGCACGCGCATGCGGCGGCAGGAGCTCGGCGCGCGCGCCTCGGAGCTCGGCAAGATCACCGCCGAGAACCCCGATCAGGTCCCGGCCTCGGAGCTGCTCTCGAACGCGTTCCTCAGCACGCTGCGCACCCAGTTCCAGTCCGCCAGGCGCGAGCGCGCGGAGCTCGTCGCCGAGGGCAAGGGCGAGAACCACCCCGGCGTGCGCTCGGCCGACCAGAAGATCGGGCTCGCGCGCAGCCACCTGCTCAACGAGATCAAGAACATCCAGGGCGCG
>Ga0105047_10000749_pt1 | contig 56576 bp, 55 predicted proteins | sample MAT04_FD_78384 | JGI IMG/M metagenome (GOLD analysis project Ga0105047, IMG submission 78384) | Freshwater microbial communities from Lake Fryxell liftoff mats and glacier meltwater in Antarctica - MAT-04 (megahit assembly) | ecosystem: Environmental > Aquatic > Freshwater > Ice > Liftoff... | reverse complement strand
CTGTGTGAGACCCCCTGCGTATGGTGCAACCCACGGCTTCCCCCGTTCACGACAGTCCTGCCAGCGCCGCTCCCGTGACGCTGGCATCACGTCCGGAGGTTGCACCATGCCCACTCACGAAGTACCGCTCACCCCATTGCCGCGCCCCGCCCCGGTTCGCTGCGGCACCGACGCGCTGCGCGTCCTGTTCTTCTCCGCGTCCCAGCCCCTCGAACCAGAGACATTGGTCTTCCTGCTCGACCGGCACGGAAACGGCAGAGTCATCACCGTCGTGTCCGGCACGGTCGATCCTGACTCAGTCCTCTCGGTCACCGAGTGCATCGCCCGCGCTGCGGAAGGTTTGCCTCAAGCGGAGGCGATGGTACTGGCCACCGTGCGACCCACCGGTTGCGTACTGCCCGGCGACATCGACCGCTGGCTGGAGGCCAGCGAACTCGCCGAGTCCCATGGTGTCGCTCTCATCGAGTGGTACATCATCGGTGCGTCTGGCGCCCAGAGCCCGCGAGATCTGCTGGGCGAGCCCGAACGCTGGGCGCTGCTCAGCCCCAACGCCGAGGTGTGATCTCTGTTCAGCGGTGGCCAGTTCGTCCTGCAGCCCTGGTGCTGCGCCACGTTCGCTCAGGGCCAGGCGAGCGTCCTCGAGCGCCTCTTGCGCTCGCCCGCAACTGGTTCGTGGAGTTGTCAACTGTGCTGGAATCAGAGTCGAGAACTTGCAAATGTCTCGTGATGGTCGCTGACGATCCGACACGGCTGCATCTCGAGGTGTACGACACCAAGTCAGGGATGTGGCATCCCGAACTCGGCGACCTCGACCACCCGGACGGTTGGGACTTCCTTCCTTCCGGCGACGCATTCCTCACGCGGCAGGTGAAGGCTGCGGGCGACTACTGGGTCCTGTTCCGCCCGAAGGGTCGCGGGCAGCATCGCCGCCAGCTGGGTCTCCTCGCTCCGATCGAGGCGATCGCGGCCGCTCGGGCGGCGGCGGTGGCCAGCGCCGTGCGACGCGAGACACAACGCGAGAACAGGCAGTCGCCAACGCACGCGAACCGAGACCGCCTATCGCGACCAGTTCGAGGGTGCCGTGCTGCGATGGTTGGCGTTCGGCCCGGAGCATCAGGTGCTCGCCGACGAGATCGCGCGTGGCGCAGCGGACCGCGCAGCCGTGGTTGGCAGTGGCCGGGTCGGACGAACCAAGACGCTGACCCTCGACGAACGCTCGGCGTTGGCCGCACGAGCGTTCATTCGCCATCGTCACACCGACTACGAGGACCAGCTGATCTCCCTCGAAGTGGGCGATCTCGACATCGACTCAGACGTCGGCATCGACGTCGGCGTCGACGACGTCGGCATCGACGACGTCGGGGACGACCGGGAGATCAAACGGATGGCCCACCGCAAGGTCGACGCGTTTCTCGAGCAGCATCGCATTCATTGACGCTCTGAACGCCGAACCGGTCCTGCTCGTTTCACGCGCACATAATGCGCGAGCATTGGTCCTTGCCAACCCGAGCCAGAGCGGGCAATCTGCGTGCGGGTCTCGCTGCGTCCTTCAGCGTCTGTGGCACACCACAGAAGTACGTTCGTCTGTGGTGTGCCTCAGAATGAGAATCGCCGTGGCGCATAGACCGCGCGCCGATCGGCCTCGCTACCTGGCTCACGGATCGAGATTGTGACGCGTCGGCGCAACGAGATTGCGGCTTCGAGCTGTGGCCGGTTCAGATGAACCGCTTGATATAGCGACGGTCATCACGAAGATCTGTAGATCTGCCCGTAGGAGCGGTGGCTAGCAGCGAATCGATTGGGCGTCAGGGGCAGGTGTTCGTTGCCTTCCGCTGCCGCGTCGTGCACACTCAGATGAGTGGATCAGAGTACTTTCCCTCTTTGGGCGACCGAACATCTGGCGGCGTGGCCGAACCGGCTCCACGTTCTCGCCATCGCGCTCGTGGGTGTGGCTTTCGTCGGTGGGTTGGCGCAGCCGAGTTTCCCGACGCTCGGTTTGATTCTGGAGTTGTGTCTTTTGGGGTCGCTGATGGTTCGAGTGTGGCGGTGGGATCGCCACCGTCTTGACGAACCCTCGTTGCCGAACCTCACAACGATGCGTTAGTTCGATCGTCCGTGCCGCACTGCCGATTCGTTTGGCGGAAACCGGTTTTCACTTGTATGACATTCCGTGATACTTGATGACATGGCAAAGGCGATCTCGGTACGACTCGACGATGAAAGCGAACGGGCACTTCGCACACTCGAATCCTCTGGTCTCAGCCAGTCCGACGCGATCCGCTCATCGTTGCTCGCGTCGGCCGGCCGGCTCCGGAGAGGCAGAGAACTTGCCGCGGAAGCTGCTGCGCTCGAGGCCGACGAGACCGACCGTGCCGAGATGGCGTCCGTCGCGGCGCTGATGGAGTCGATGCGTGCAACGGGGTGATGTCTTCCGGTTCAAGCTCCCCAAGAGCGTCGTGCATGAGCAACAGGGTGAACGCTTTGGGGTGGTGGTGCAGGCCGACGAACTGCTTCCCCTATCAGTGGTCATCGTCGCGCCGACGTCGCGCAGTGCCAGAGCAGCATCCTTTCGTCCTGTAGTCGTCGTGGCCGGCGGGCCGACGCGGGTGTTGGTCGAGCAGCTCGGTGCTGTTGACGCCCAGCGACTCGGGAAACGAGTCGCGCGACTCACAGCAGACGAGGTGTGGGCTGTCGACGACGCCTTGCTCACTGTGCTTGGCTTGAGCTAACCCGCCCGATACCTCTCGCAGTGCCACCGGTCAGGATCTGCCAGGAGAAAGTGACGCACCCACATTGAACCTTCCATCCGCTGAGCGAGTGAACCGGCGATGAGGTCACGGTGCCGATCGTACGCGACACGCCGACGAGTTCGCACGAAACTGCCAGCTGGACAAACCGCTCGGGATCGGTCATCCGGATGTCCGTGGCGACCGGACGGCGGGCAATGCTTTCGACGATGTCACGCAAGCAGAAGAACGCGCCGTTGAGCGATCTCAGGTGGTTGGGTGTCGGTGCTCATCATCGGTGTAGTCGGCTCTGGGATTCTCGACAAGGCTGATCATGCTTGGCTTGAACTGACGTGCCTCGAACCGCCGATGACGGGCACCCCGGCATTCACTGGCAGCCGAGGACGTCGAAGGTCGCGTCGCCCGTGATGCCGGCACGGATGGCGTCGGCGGAGCTCCAGACGCCGGGCGGCAGATCGGCAACGGAGCGCCACTCGTAGAGCCTCACGTTGTCGATGTCCAGCCGGTTGCCGCCGGGCGGCGCGGCGACGTAGAGCAGCAGCGCTTCCGGACGCACACCGTTGAACTCCGCGTTGAGTACCTCGGCGAGATCGACCGTCAACGTGTGCCACTCGCCGATCGTGGCTCTGGGCAACGGCACCGTCGCCTGGTGCAGCGCGGTGGATGTCGGTTCCACCGTCGGGTTCGTGTCGTTCACGTCGTACAGCACGAGGCGGATCTCGCCAGGTTCTTCCATGCGCAGCGCGTCGAGCTGCAGCGTGTACCGCGGTTCGCCATCGAGCGGCTTGGCCTCCGCGTCGTACCACCGGTGGGCCGGCAGCGCGCTGCGGGCGACCTGGCGCGCGAGCGAGCTCTCGTTCGCAGTCGCCTCCAGGTGCAGGTACGTGCCGCGGTCGGCGGCATAGCGCAACTGGGCGCGTTCGTCCCACGTCCAGACCTCACCTCCCTGGGCGGACCCGTCGGCGGTCAGGTCGTCCAGCGTTCCCCAGCTGAGCAGATCGAAGCCGATCTCGCTCTCGGCACCGTCGGCGTTGTCTGCGCGGACCACGGAGCACGCGTCCAGCTCGACGACCTCCCCCTTGGCGATCGAACGGGTGTCGCTGACCGGAGTGGGCAGCCGCGTCACGAGCGCAGTGGCACCATCGGGTCGCACACCGGCGCTGGCGGAGACGTCGGTGGTCGCAACGTTGGTGACCAGGTCCGGGCGCAGCCGGTCGCTGGACGCCTCGATGAGCGAACTCGCGTTCATCTGCCGCAGCACACGTTGCGCCGCCTCACCAGTCACCGGCACCGGCCGGTAGTCATTGATGGCCAGCGGCACGACGCGCACCTGGAGCAGCCGCGTGCCCTCCCAGACCGTGCGCAGGATCGCGGACGGGAACGTGCTGAGGAAGTCCTGGTCGAAGACGAAGTTGCCCAACGAGTAGGCGATCAGGTGACCCCTGTACCACTCGAAACCCTGCAGCACGTGGGGATGGTGGGCGACCACGATGTCCGCCCCAGCGTCGATCGCGTTGTGCGCCGCCCGGCGCAGGAACTCGCTGGGCACTTCGGAGAACTGGAACCCCCCGTGCAACTGGACGACGACCAGGCCGGCGCCGGCGCTGCGCAGCGCGTCCACCTGCTCGGTGACCGCCGCTGTGCGGAACTGTGCGGCACCGCCGTGGCCGCGCCGGGCGACCCAGTCCTGCAACTCGGGGTACACGTCAGCGATGGCCAGCCACACCTGCGCGCTGAGCAACGGGTCGACCCTGTCCTCCAGCTCGCTGAAGACCTTCCACATCTCGCCCGCGCGCCGGTTCTCCGGCTGCACATACGCGTCGTCGCCAGCGCTCCCGAAGCCGAAGGGCCGTGCCTCGTACTGCCACTCGTCACCGGCCAGCACGTCGGAGGGCTGCTCCTCATCCGCCCCGGGAAGACTGTCGTTGACGAAGTCACCGTTGACGGTGGTCGCGGAGACGACACCGACGTGCATCCCGTTGACGTCCAGCATCCGTCCGGCCTGGGCCTGGGTCGCATCCGTACCGGCACCGGCCCAGGCCATGCCGGCGTCGTCCAGCGCGGCGATCGTGGATTCAACGCCGCCCTGCTGCCAGTCGTAGGCATGGTTGTTGCCCAGCGTGACAAGATCGATACCCATCTCGTCCAGCGCGTCGAGGACGATCGGCGGCGACTGCAGCAGGAAGCGCTTGCCCGGGTACGCGTCCAGCGTGGGCAGCTCGCCGACGACGGTCTCCAGGTTCACCATGCTCGCGTCGGCAGCGGCCATCAGCGGTGCGACCCACCTGACGACGTCGCGCGCCTGCTTGGCCGACTTGGCCACGGCGGTGCTGGGGTTCTCGCCACCGGTCTGATAGCGGCGCCCCATCATCACGTCACCACCGAATTGCATGACCCGTCGTTGCTGACCGTTGGGGCCGACAGCGGCGAGCAACTGCACTGTCGCCGACTGCTGTGACGGATCGAGCACCACCGGCTCGGTGAGGTACCCATCCGCGCTCAGCACCCCGGCGACCGGCTGGTCGAGGGAGATCTGCGCCGATCCTGCCACCTTCACCGGCAAGGGACGCCCGACGATCGCCAACGACGACGTGATTACCCCGTCGCCGGCTTCGTCGACGACGTACAACGTGAACGTGCTGGGCGGTGCGGTGCGCGCGGGCGTGCCATCGCATGCAGCGACGACCAGCAGCACCAGCGCAGCAAGGACGCGACGACATCGGAGCACGGAGCGACGATACGGGGCCGACGACTGACGAACGCGGACGGTGGGACGTCACGGTCCGGTTGTTGTCGGTCGGCGACGCGACTTCCGGTCGGGTCTCGAGAGTGGGGGTGTGAGACTGCCGCGATGTCGTCGAGAGTGTGGCGGAATCGCGACTTCTGCCTGGTGCTTGGTGGTGGGCTGGTCAACAACATCGGTGATTGGTTACTCGCTGTCGCACTGCCGGCGTTCGTGTACACGCAGACGGGATCGGGGCGATCGACTGCAGCGATCGTCGTGATCGAGTTGGTGGTCAGCATCGGGTTCGGTCCGCACGGCGGCAGCCTGGTCGATCGCTGGGATCTGCGCCGCACGATCGTGGGCACGAACCTGCTGCACGCGGTGTGTCTGCTCCCCCTGTTGACGGTCGCCGAGCACCGGATCTGGCCGGCGTTTGTCGTGGCAGTACTTCAGGGCGCGTTGCAGCAGGTGAACAACACGCGTCGTTTGCGATGGTGCCGCGCATCGTGCCCGAGGATCAGTTGTCCCAGGCGAACTCGGTGAACGCGACGACTGAATCGATAGCACGACTGGTAGGGGCACCACTCGGGGGTGTCGCGGTGGCCGCCGGTGGCTTGTCAGCGGTTGTGGTCGCCGACGGTGTGACCCTTCTTGCGGTCGCGTTGGCAACGCTGTCGGTGCGCACCCCGACCGCCACGCTCAATCCGGTCGACTCCGACGGAGGAACTCACGTCGGTGTCCGCGACGGCTGGAAGGCAATCCGTGGAAGCCAGACGTTGGTTGGCTACCTCGGCGTCCAGGCATTGGCGAGCGCAGCGTTCGCGATGTTCTCGGTGCTGTTCATCTCGTTCGTGATCGACGTCCTCGACGGCAACGAAGCCACGATCGGCATCATCCGCTAGACGGCGGCGTTCGGCGGTTTCGTGGCGTCGATCATCGTGGGCCGGTTCGCCCGCAGGGTTGGAGCATCCACGTTGATGTCCTGGGGCTACGCAGGACTTGACGCGATTGCGTTCCTGTTCGTCAACATCGCATTCATCACCACCGCACTCTGGGCGTTTCTGATCATCTTCGGTCTCAGCGGTCTTCCCAACATGACATCGCAGGTCGGCGCGACCGGAGCCGCACAGCGGCTTTGCCCAGCGGAACTGTACGGCCGGTTCCAAGGCGTTGCTTCAGCAACCGGCGCCGCCGGCGGCATTGTCGGATCTGTTCTCGTCGGACTACTCGTCGACCATGCCGGAGTCACCATCCTGCTCAACGTACAAGCCACCCTCCACGTCGTCTGCGGGATCGCGTCATACGTGTTCATCGTCCGTCGCACACCGGCCGACGCAGCGCAGATAGCTGCATGAGAATGCAGAATGCACCCCGCACTGTAGATATCCCGGTGATCGGCGAGGCTGCGAGTTGTGATGTGCGACGCTTGGCTGATGGACGATGCGGTCGAAGGCGAGCGACTCGAGCTTGAGGGTTTTAGAGTTGCTCATTGCTCGCAGTGATCGCCCGCTTCCACAGCTTGTCGCGACGTCGTTGGAGTCCGTTGTACTGGACCGCTTGCCGCACAGCGAATGGGACAACGCTCTGTTGAGCGGCACGTTGTCTGCCGACTTCGACGAGCCACTCCTGCTGACTCAGATTCGCATCGAACGAGCGACGTTGGTCGGCGCGTCACTCGCCGGTTCCCGGCTCGTCGACGTGGTGATCGACGGGGCGACCTCTCCGGCGTCGACCTCGACCACGCCGCACTGACACGTGTGAAGGTGCGCAGCAGCAAGCTTGCCGGTGTGCAGTTCGCCCAGTCGCGCAGGCACGATGTTCGGTTCATCGATTGCCAACTCGACGGCGCCAGCATTCGGTTCGTTCGCGGCGAGTTCGTGCGGTTCGAGCGATGCCGCATGCGGCAGGCAGAACTTCGCGACTCGGTGCTCACTGCAGTTGCGTGGTGGGACTGCGACCTCACCGATACCGACGTCTCGAACATCAAGATCGCGCGGGCACAGCTCCATGGCTCGAACGTTGCCGGAATGGTGGGCGCGACCAGCCTCGTGCCGATTGCACTCGACGCACAGCAGGCACCAGCGTTCGCGCAACACTTGATGGCCACCATGGGCATCGTTGTCGGCACCGCCTCGAAGACTGAACCCACCTGCTAATCGGCAGCACTGACGAGGAGCGATGGATTCCGCTCGTACGCAACGCCGACGTGTTGCTCGTCTCGGGCGGCGACGCCCTCTACTGGACAGCCCGTCGCTGGCTGGGGCTGAGCCGCAGCCCCGCAGCACGCAGGCGGCGCACGAGTTCCCGGCTGGGGGTAGGTACCGCCCCACGCGCCACCATGTCGTCGTAGTACTCCAGGGGCACGTCGTAGTGGTCGCCGTGAAAACCTCGGCGCGGGATGCCCGCCGCGTCGGCAAAGTGGTGCAGTTCTTCGTAGCTGGCGTCGCTGACCAAGTGTGCCCACAGCCGGCCCTTGAACTGCCAGCGTGGTTCATCGATCAACACGGCCATCGCCACATACGATCACACCATGACCACGCCAGAGGTGGAACTGCGGTCCGCGTGGCGGCATCTCGCCGGCCCCGGGCACGACCATCTCCTCGATGCACTGCTCGCCCGCCATCGCGAGCCGCAGCGCCGATATCACACGCTCACCCACGTGATGTGGGTGTTGCGGCACATCACTGCACTCGTCGCTGCCGGCGAGCCCACCACCGACGCGGCCGCGGTGCGGTTGGCGGCTCTGTGGCACGACGCGGTCTACAACGCTGCCGTCACTGACAACGAGGCTCGCAGCGCGGCGCTCGCACGGTCGGCCGCAGCTGAACTGGGTTGGTTGCCAGCGCGGCAGCAATTGGTCGAACGGTTGGTACTGGCCACCGCCGGGCATCGCCCGTCTGACGCGGACGAGGCAATTCTGGTCGACGCCGATCTGGCCATTCTCGGTGCCTCCGCGCAGGACTACACCGCATACGTGACGGGAGTGCGCGACGAGTACGCGCACCTCGGCGACGACGCATGGCGCACTGGACGCACAGCAGTGCTCAGCAGCTATCTCGCACAGCCGCAGCTCTTCACCACGGTCACGATGCGCAGCCAACGCGAGACGCTGGCACGAGCGAACATCACCGCCGAGCTAGCAAGCCTCGCTCAGTGAGCACAGCCGTTCGCACACCCAACCCAGCTTCGGCGTTGAGATGCGGTAGTACCGCACTTCAGCGCCGAAGCTACGTGCAGCAACCCAGGTCTTCAGTGAGCACAGCCGTTCAGTGAGCACAGGCGCAACCGCCACCACAACCGCCTGATTGGCGGGGTGCGGCGGTGGCCGGGGCTGCAGCGCCATTGGCACCGACGCTGGCGAACACCGACAGCAAGCGCACCGCACCCTCGTGCCCCTGCGGGCAGGTGGCAGGGTCGCTGGACTCACTCATCGGGCGACGGACCTCGAAGGTGTCGTCACAGGCACGGCAGCGGAACTCGTAGAGCGGCATCGCCCAACATCGTAACCATCTGCTGTGCTTGACTGTCACCCGTGACAAGTACTGCCCCGATGACTGTCGACACCATCCCCAACACCGAGGAGGTGTTGGAGACCGGTGAGCCTGCGTCCGCTCACATCGTCAAGACCGATCCGGGCGAGAACGCGGCGGCGAAGGTGCTGGAAGCTCGCATCTACGGCACCCCGCTGGAGGCTCTGTGCGGTCATGTCTGGGTTCCTTCTCGCGACCCGAAGCAGCTGCCCATCTGTGAGAAGTGCAAGGGCATCTACGAGATGTACAAGGCCTTCAACGACGGCCTTCGCGACCAGCCCGACGAGTGAGCACCGCCGACTACGCCGACCGCACGAAGGGTCTTCGCATCCGCCAGGCGGTACGGGCGGTACTACTCGATCCGGAGGATCGCGTGCTGCTCGTCCGCTTCGAGTTCCCCGATTCGGGAACGAAGTGGGCGTTACCGGGCGGCGGCATCGAGGCTGGCGAGACAGACCACGACGCGCTGCGACGGGAGCTCGCCGAGGAGGTCGGCGCGCCGGAGGTGACGATCGGGCCCCACGTCTGGAACCGGCTACACATCGTCCCGTTCATCGATGGCAGCCACGACGGCCAGATCGAACGGATCTACGTCGTCCACACACCGGTGTTCACCCCGAATCCGGCGCTCACGTGGGAGCAGCTCAATGCCGAGTACGTGTTCGAGGTGCGCTGGTGGCACCCCGACGAACTTCATGGCGCAACACCAATCGCGCCGCGACGACTCCCCGAGCATCTGGCAACCATGCGCCACGACGGCCCGCCGAAACAACCCGTCGAGATAGATGTCTGATGAAATAGTGTCTGTCTTCATGCCCAGTCTCGCCATCATCGCCGCGTTTGCCGCTACGTCACTCCTGTTGTTGGTCATCCCCGGCCCGGCGGTGCTCTATGTCGTGAACCGCAGTGTCAGCAACGGTCGCCGGTCCGGCCTGGCCGGGGTTGCCGGCCTCACGCTCGGAAACCTCGTGCACGCCATCGCAGCAGCGGTCGGTTTGTCCGCCGTGCTCGCCACCTCGGCGGCAGCGTTCAACACGGTGAAGTGGCTCGGGGCCGGCTACCTCGTCTACATCGGCGTGCGCACTCTGATGCGTCCAGCCCAGGTGATGTCCGTCGATAAGCCGGCAGTGAGTGTGCGGCGATCGTTCACCCAGGGCGTCGTGGTCAACGTGTTGAACCCCAAGGTCGCCTTGTTCTTCCTGTCGTTCCTACCGCAGTTCATTCGCCCCGAAGTTGGCCGGCCTGCCCTCCAAGCACTCGTGCTGGGTCTCGTCTTCGTGGGTATCGGGTTCTGCACGGACAGCTCGTATTCACTGGTCGCCAGCCATTTACGCCACGTGTTGCTGCGCGGCAAGGCGTTGCCGTTCGTTCAGCGCTGGGTTGCGGGCACCGTGTTCATCGGCCTCGGGGTCGTCGCCGGCACCGCCTCTGCAAGCCATGCCAGGTCTGCACCTGCCAGCGGGACTTGACGCGTGCTGTTCAGCGCCGCTGCCTGGCCGGGTCTGGCCGATGGGTCCATCACCGTCACGTTCCGCACCTGGAGCAAACCGCAGGCGAAAGTCGGTGGCCGCTACCGAGTTGGGGGGATGCTGCTGGAGGCAACGGCCGTCGCTGAGGTCTCCGTAGCTGCGCTGACCGGCGATGACGCTGTCGCCGCCGGAGAGAGCGACCTGACCACACTCTTGAAGCGACTCGGGCAACCGGCACCCGATGCAACCGTGTGGCGAGTTGACCTTCGCTACCTCGGCATCGATGACCGAATCGAACGGCGAGTCATCGACGAGCTGAACGACGACGTCATCGCCGCGCTGCGCGCTCGACTCGACCGACTGGACCGCGCCGGTGGAAAGCCGTGGACACGTACGACACTGCAGCTCATCGACAAGTACCCGGGTGTGGTCAGTACTGCCCTGGCACGACACACAGGCCAGGACAGACCCGACTTCAAGATCAACGTTCGCAAGCTGAAGGAGATGGGGCTGACCGAGAGCCTCCAGATCGGCTACCAGCTCTCACCGCGCGGCACGGCACTGTTGCGGGCGATCAGCTAGCTGTTACGGTGCCCGCCGTGCCAGACGCATCGGGTGAACCGCTGACTCGTCCGATGTGCGTCATCGGCGACTTCGCGTGGGACGTCCTCATCCGTACCAATAGCGAGCTGATGCGTGGCGGCGACACCTTCGGCGAAGTGATGCTGACGCCCGGCGGCAGCGCAGCCAACGTGGCGGTGTGGGCGCGTCGCGCCGGAATGGCAACTCGGTTCATCGGCAAAGTCGGCCGCGACCGCTTCGGGCAGCTGGCCGAGGAAGACCTGGAACGCGAAAAGGTAGAGGCCCACTTCGTCGAGACCGACGCACACCTCACCGGTTCGGTGGCGGTGTTCGTCGACCACACCGGCGAGCGTTCGATGGTCTCCGGCCACGGTGCCGACTTCTACCTACTGCCCCAAGAACTGCCGCGCGACATCATCCGCAGCTCGCGACACCTTCACCTCACTGCATGGTCCTTCTTCGTAGACCCGCCGCGCGCCGCCGTTCGCGAAGCGGCGCACCTCGCACAGGCAGCGGGGGCCACGCTCTCCTTCGACCCCGGCTCGTTTCAGATGATCGGCGAGATGGGTGTGCGGCAGTTCTTGTCGGTCACTCAGGACTTGGGAATCGACGTGCTGCTCCCCAACAAGGAGGAGGGCAGCATGCTCACCGGCGGCCTCACCGAGCCCGACGAGATTGCGGCAGCGCTGGCCGAGCTGTACCCGAAGGCGCTGATCATGCTCAAGCTCGACGCCGATGGCGCGCTGGTGTGGGAGCACGGCCGCGGCACACACATCCCCGCGGGCAGCAACAACCTGGTTGACGCCACCGGTGCCGGTGATTCGTTCGCCGGCGGCTTCCTGGCCCACTACCTCGAGCACGGCGACGCGGTCGCTGCCGCCCGCTTCGCCACCACCATCTCGGCGTGGGTCATCGAGCACCTCGGGGCCCGCCCGCAGCCCGACGCAAAGTTGCGCGCAGCACTACGCCGCCGGTGACCCGTCAGTCGTCGGCGGAACGGAGACGTTCGATCACCGGCTGGAAGTCGTCGATGGATCTGACGGAGAAGTAGCTGATCCCCCACCGTTCGCGGCAACGCAGGAGATGCGCGGCGATCTCGTCGTGAGTGCCGAACGCAAGGAACGGTGTGGCAGCTGCGTCGTCGAATGACAGTGTCGGGATGTCCGCAAGCAGCTGATCGATCGCACCATCACGATCGTCGGTGACCACAATTCGCTGAACGAGCGCGTTGAGTTCGACCACACGACTGCCGGCATTGGACTCGATGTGAGCGATCGTGCGGTCCAGCCGATCGACCTCCCAACGCACCTCGTGGCTCTGACCATCCGCCAGCGTGCGACCCAACATCATCAGACCAATGATGTCGGCGTGCTGCGCGGCGTGGGCCAGCGCCGCCGGTCCGTTGACTCCGGCCATGATCGGTAGCCGCGGCTGTAGGGCACGCATCGTCGTCACGTCGGCGAGGTGATAGTGCTCGCCGTCGTAGGTCACGGTCTCACCGTCGAAGAGTCGGCGGAGAATCTCGATCGATTCGGCGAGACGTGTCTTGCGCACTCTCGGTGGGTCGAACGGCACACCCATGGCGGCGTACTCGGTGAACGCGTGGCCAGCTCCGATACCCATCTCCACGCGGCCGGCGGTGAGGTGGTCGAGGTTCGCATACTCGGCTGCGAGAAGCGCCGGATGATGGAAGTCGTTGTTGATGACCAGCGGGCCGACGCGCAACCGCGTGGTGGCTTCCGCCATCGCCAACAGAGGCAGCGTCGGCGACCAGTTGGGGGAGAGATGGTCGTACGTATGGATCACGTCGAAGTCCGCCGCCTCGGCCTGACGGGCCTGCTCGCGCAACTCGGCGGCTGAACCACCCCGAGCCTGATACCCGAACCGAAAGGGTCGCATCGCGGCATCGTACCCGTGGTTGTCACGTCCAAACCCGCTCGTGCGCCGCACGATGGACGCCGTAGCCTCGGCGCAGTGACTACCACCGCTGCTGCCACGACACCTCCCCATTCGACGATGGCGGTGGCCGATTGGGGACTGCTGGCACTGCCCGGTTTGGTGTGGGGCACCTCGTTCTACTTCATCGCCGAAGGGCTCGTGGCGTTTCCCGCCGCGCTGATCACGCCCATGCGAGTCGGGTTCGGAGCGCTCACGCTCGGTCTCTTCCCAGCCGCCCGGCGGGTACGAATCGATCGCACCGACATGCCCCGCATCGTGCTCCTGGGCGTGATCTGGATGGCGATTCCGTTGTCGATCTTCCCGTTCGCGGAAGAGCGTGTGTCGTCGTCGGTCACCGGCATGCTCAACGGCGCGACGCCACTGTTCATCGCCGTCGTCGCTGCGTTCATGGCCCGGCGGCTGCCACCGCGCCAACAGATGATTGGCGTGGCAGTGGGCTTTGCAGGCGTCGTGTTGATCGCCGTCGCCTCTGGCAGTGGCGGCCACAACTCGTGGTTCGGCATCGGGCTGATTTTCGTCGCACTCGTGTTCTACGGCTTCTCGCTCAATCTCGCAGTGCCGCTGCAACAGAGGTACGGCGGCCTGCCAGTCCTTTGGCGGGCGCAGATGATCGCGTTCGCCATCGTCACCCCATTTGCGATTCCGTCGGTCGGCGACATCGAGTTCGCATGGGGGCCGTTCCTCGCCGTGGTCGCGCTCGGTGTCTTCGGGACGGCACTGGCATTCGTGGTGATGGCCAGCAACGCCGGCCGCCTGGGCAGCACCCGCGCCTCGGTCAGCGTCTACATCGTGCCGGTGGTGTCGCTATTGCTTGGCGCACTGGTGCGCCACGAAACGGTCGCCGCCCTTGCCGTCGTCGGCTGCGGCATCGCCATCTCCGGCGCCTACCTCACGAACCGGACGCGGGCGTAGCCGTCTGCGACGTCAGCCGCGCTGCGCCAGATAGGCGCGACACAGTTCGTGGAGGCGAGCACGGTCGAAGCTGGGGTCGTGGCCGGCATGCACTACTTGAACCGGTAGCGTCAGCAAGCGCTCCATCGTGGCGCAGTAGTCGGGAATGTTCGACTCTGGTAGCTCGTCGAGCAGTGGGCCGTCGTACAGCGCGTCACCGCTGAACAATGTGCCAGTGGCGGCGTCCCAGAGGCCGATCGACCCGGGCGAGTGGCCTGGCAGGTGAAGCACCTCGAACGCTCGGTCACCTGTATCGATGATGTCGCCTTCGACAACCTGGCGAGTGACCCGTGCGGGCTGCTGGCGGTATTGCTCGAACACGTAGCCCGGAGGGAGCGCATCGACGAAGTACGGCGACTCCAACTCGTAGCCAGAGTTGGACAGCATCGCGACCGCTTCCTCTCCCCAGCCTTTCACCATGTCCAGCGTGTGCAGCGCGCCGGCTTCCAGCAGCGGCGCCTCCAGCGGGTGCGCAATCACGTCTGCGAACTCGTGGTGCGATCCGATGTGATCGTCGTGTCCATGCGTTGCCACCGCCGTCACCGGCTTGTCGAGCAGCGCACCCATCTCCTCGACCAAGCTGCACACACCCATCCCGGTGTCGATCACCAGGTTGCGGTCGCGGCCACGCACATGCCAGATGTTGCATCGCATGAGCGCGACCACATGCGGCTCCCACAGCAAGGTGACCGAGCCGTCGATCGTGCAACGCTCGAACCAACGATCTGCAACAGGCAACACCACCGGCGTACTCATAGCCCGAACCTAGTTGGCGCCCACTCCTACTCGCGATCTGGTCGGTCTGATTCCACATTGAGTGTGGAATTGGGCCGACCAGATGGCTCGGCCGGCGCACCAGCTCGCCAGCTGCGGCCTAGCGGAAGTCACGGCTGGGGTTGTGGGCGGCTACGACCAACGGGGTCAGTTCCTCGGCGCTGATGTTGATCACACCTTCGCTGCGCTCCAGGCGACCACGAATCAGTAGCGCCGGCGCACCGCGAGCAACCTTGCGGTAGCGGGCCCAGCAGCCCTTCGAGACGACAATGTTGATGAGCCCGGTCTCGTCTTCCAGGTTCATGAAGGTGACGCCCTGGGCGGTCATCGGGCGCTGGCGATGCGTGACCACGCCGGCGACCAGCACTTTCGTTCGCGGCTCGCAGTCCCACAGACCCGCTGCCGTCACCACACCTTGCTGCGCCAGTGCATAACGCAGGAACTGGGTGGGGTGACCGTTAGGGGCAACACCCGTCGCCCACAGGTCGGCAACCGCCACCTCCAGCGGCGCCATACCCGGCAGATGCGGCGCCTGCTGGCCCACCACGATTCCTTCCAGCCGACCTGGGCGCGACTGCACCGCTGCACCCACAGCCCACAGCGCTTCGCGCCGTTCCAGACCGAGGCTGCGCTCGAAGACCCCGGCCGTCGCCATCGCTTCCAACTGCGGCAGCGTCAGCGCCGGCACCGCCCGCACCAGTTCCTCCAACGACGAATACGGCCGACCGGCCTCGATTTCCGTCGCCAGCTCACTACCCACACCGCGCACCGAGCCAACACCCAGCCGAACGGCGACTCCGCCGACGCTGTCGGGGCAAGGCTCCAGCGTGGCCATCGCCAGCGATGCATTCAGGTCAGGCGAGTGCACCACCACCCCATGGCGGCGAGCGTCTTGGCACAGCGAATGCGGGCTCCAGAAACCCATCGGCTGCGCATTCAACAGCGCCGCACAGAACGCTGCCGGCTCATGGAACTTGATCCACGACGACGAGTACACGAGGTAACTGAACGAGACGCTGTGCGACTCGGGAAAGCCGTAATTGGCGAACGCCGCCATCTTCATGAAGATCTCCTCGGCGATCGCACCGGTGATGCCACGCTGCGCCATCCCCTCGAAGAGACGGATCTTCAGTTGCTCCATTCGCGCTCGACTGCGTTTGCTGCCCATCGCCTGGCGCAACTGGTCCGCCTCGCTGGGACTGAAGCCGGCAACGTCTATGGCCATCTGCATCAGTTGTTCTTGGAACAGCGGGATACCCAGCGTCTTGCCCAGCGAATTCTCCAACAACGGGTGCAGGTAGGTGACCGGCTCCTGCCCATTGCGGCGACGGATGTAAGGGTGCACCGAGCCACCTTGAATAGGGCCGGGTCGGATGAGTGCGACTTCCACCACCAGGTCGTAGAAGCGGCGTGGCTTCAGCCGCGGCAGCGTGGCCATCTGCGCGCGTGACTCGATCTGGAAGACGCCAACGGTGTCGGCGCGGCACAACATTGCGTACACGTCGTCCTCTTGCGGGATGGTGGCCAGATCCACCTCGTAGCCGCGGTGCTCACGGATGAGATCGACGGCGTAATGCAACGCGCTGAGCATGCCCAGACCGAGCAGGTCGAACTTCACCAGGCCGGCGGCCGCGCAATCGTCCTTGTCCCACTGCAGCACGCTGCGGTCCTGCATGCGACCCCACTCCACAGGGCAGACCTCGATCACCGGGCGGTCACAGATGACCATGCCGCCGCTGTGGATACCGAGGTGCCGCGGCGCGTCTTCGATCTCGGCAGCAAGTTCCAGCACAGCCGCGGGAATGTCGTGGTCGGGTTGGTTGGCGGTGGTGGAGACGCCGCCCCACGCATCCATCTGCTTGCTCCACGCATCCTGCTGGCCAGGCGCGAAGCCCAGTGCCTTGGCCATGTCGCGCACCGACGAACGGGCGCGGTAGGTGATGACGTTGGCAACCTGCGCGGTGTGGTGCCGCCCGTAGCGCTGGTACACGTACTGGATGACCTCTTCGCGACGGTCGGATTCGATGTCGAGATCGATGTCGGGCGGGCCATCGCGCTCAGGCGAGAGGAAGCGTTCGAACAGCAGACCCAGGCTCACCGCATCGGCCTTGGTGACGCCGAGCGCAAAACAGACGGCACTGTTGGCCGCGCTGCCACGGCCCTGGCAATAGATGTTGGCGCGACCGCAGAACTCGACGATGTCCCACACCACCAGGAAGTAACCGGCGAAACCAAGACCCTCGATGACCTGCAGTTCATGGTCGATGGTGCGCCATGCTCGCGCTCGCAGCGAGAGGTCTTCGTGCGCCGCCGGGCGTTCGCCATAGCGGCGACGACCGCCGGCCTCGGCAATCTGACGCAGGTACGCCATTTCGCTGAGCGGCTGGCTCTCACCATCAGGACCGGCGGGGCCAGGAGGGCACGGGTATGGCGGCAGGCTGGGGGCCACGAGCGAGAGGTCAAAGGCGGCGGCGCGGCCGACCTCGGCTGCCAGCTCGACGACGCCGGGGTAGCGCAGGAATCGACGTAATTGCTCGGCCCCGCTGCGGAGATGAGCGCCGGAAGCGGCGGGCAACCACGGGTCGAGCTCGTCGAGGCTGCGCCGTGCCCGTACCGCCGCGACTGCGGTGGCCAGCTTGCGTTGCGCGGGCGTGGCGTAGTGCACGTTGTTGGTGGCGATGCAGCCAACGTCGTGTCGCGCGGCCAGCTCGGCCAGGGCGTCGTTGCGCACCGAATCGAGCGGGTTGCCGTGGTCCCACAGCTCCATCAGCACGCGGTCGCGACCGAAAGCATCGATCAGTCGCTGCAACTCGCGCGCTGCTGCACGTGGGCCACGGTCCACCAGCGCGGCCGGCACCGAACCCTTCCGGCAACCGGTGAGCACCCAGCCGTGACCGCTCATCGCGTCAGCAATGTCGGCAAAGGCGAACTGCGGTGCGCCCTTCTCACCTGCAAGGTGACCAAGGCTGAGTGCGCGAGCAAGCCGCGCATAACCCGTAGGCCCCTCGGCGAGAACCAAGAGGTGTTCGCCGTGAGGGTCGGGGGCATGACCATCGGAGACCTGACCGGTGTTCACCTGATGGTGCGTATCGGCTTCCGTGCGCGCTTGGCGGCCCGGCGCGGTGAGTGTGATCTCGGCACCAAAGACAGTAGGCAGGCCGACGGCGCGGGCGGCTTCGGCGAAGCGGACGATGCCGTAGAAGCCGTTGTGATCGGTGAGCGCCAGTGCCTCGAGACCCAGCCGCGCAGCCTCCTCGGCCAACTGCTCGGGGTGGCTGGCGCCATCGAGAAACGAGAAGTTGCTGTGGCAGTGCAGCTCGGCGTACGACACATACCCGGTGTCGGGACGCATCAACGGGCGAGTGATGTCCGGCTCGAACGGTTGCCGTTTGCGGCTGAGCGCCGGCCCATCGCCGCCACCGTTCCACGAGGGACTGCCCGTCGCGCGACCGTCCTTACCGCGTCCGGAGAGCAGCGTTTCCACGTCGCCCCATGGCATGTCGGGGTTGTTGAAGCCCATAGGAACCGCGACCTTAGCGAACACATGTTCGTTCCCGCAAGGGAAGGTCGGACCGACTGGCTGGGCGCGAATGACGGACATAGCCGACCGGGTTTCGCGCCCGTGGGCGCGAATGACGGACGCAAACGGCAGGGTTTCGTGCCCGTGGGCGCGCAGGGGCGGCGCGTCACTTCGGAAATTTCTGACACGATCGCGACGGATTCCGATGCCGCCGAACGATGAACCTCCCGTGAGCGCCCTGCTGCACCTCTATGACGAGGCCCTGCCACACGTGTACGGCTATCTCGTGCGCCGCTGCGACAGCACAGCCACCGCCGAGGACCTCACCGCCGAGACGTTTCTGGCAGCGCTCAACGCCAGCCAGACCGGTAGCGAGGTGAATGTGCCGTGGCTGATCGGCACTGCCCGCCACAAGCTGGTCGACCACTGGCGCAAGAGCGGCCGCAACCAACAGCTGCTCGAGGAGCTGTGGGAAGGCACCGACCCGCACGCCGATAGCAACGAGCCGGTCGACGCACTGCACGTCCGCGACGTGCTCTTTCGGCTGCTTCCACACCACCGCGCCGCACTCACGCTGCGATACCTCGACGGCCTTCCCGTGGACCAGGTGGCGGTGCTGCTGGAACGCAGCCTGCACGCCACCGAATCGCTGCTGATGCGAGCCAAGACCGCCTATCGCACCGCCGCCGCAGAACCGACTGGGGGCCAACGATGAGCACGACACCCGACGCTTTCGATGCACTGCGCGCCGACACCTCCGCAATCGCCCCCACCGCCACCTTCGCCCACCAGCTTCGCCAGCAGATCACGCATGCCCTTCACGCCGGCGACACGACCACCTTGGAGCAACAGATGCCCGAACCAGAGATCACCAACACCGTCACGCCCTATCTCGTCGTCGATGGCGCCGCCGCGGCGATCGCGTTCTACGTCACTGCGTTTGGTGCCGTCGAGGACCACCGTCTCGTTGGCGACGACGGTCGCATCGGACATGCCGAGATCATCATCGGCAACAGCCGACTGATGATGGCCGACGAGTACCCGGAGGCCAACGCGATCAGTCCGACGACACGCGGCGGCACGTCCACCAGCTTCACCCTCATGGTTGCTGACGTGGACGAGGTCTTCGCCCGGGCGATTGCCGCCGGAGCGACCGAAGTACGCCCCGTCGCCGACCAGTTCTACGGCCACCGCCAGGGGACGCTGCGCGACGCCTGGGGTCACCAGTGGAGCATCAGCTCCCCACTCGCGGACTTCACCGACGAGCAATACGCAGCGAACAGCAGCGCCGGCGGCTTCGAGTGGCAGCAGGGTGCCGGCGCGACACCAACCAGCCCCGAACCCGCATCGTTCGACCATCAGGTGAAGCACTACGACCAGGGTGACCTGTACTACTTCACCCTGCCCACCGCGGACCTCGTCAAGGCACAGACGTTCTACGGCGCAGTGCTCGGTTGGACGTTCGACGATCCGAACAACGGCCACATCGGCAACATCTCGGCGCCTCCCGGCAGCGCACATGGCGCCGCCTCCGGCACGACCGATCTCTACTTCGTCGTCGACGACATCAATGCCGCCGTCACCCGAGTACGTGAAATGGGCGGCACCGCCGAGGAGCCAGTCGTCTACGACAGCGGCGCGGCTGCCACCTGCGTCGATGACCAGGGCACCCGCTTCTTCCTCAGCGTCCCCGCCGACAAGTACCGCCGCTGATTCGCGACGTCCCACAACGCGAACCTGTCGCGGGTCTGACCACCGATCTTGGTAGCCAGACCTGCGACAGGTTCAGGGATTCGGGTTGGAATCAGGCTTCGGCGAGCAGTTGGTACAACTTGCGACGGGCATCGTTGACGATGCCCGCAGCGGTCTCGATGTGGGTCTGATTGTCGGTCATACCCACTTGCTTGGCGGCCATGACCAGTTGGCCGACTGCCTTACGAAGGTCATCGTGACCGCTGGCGGACTCGGAGTCCATCCACGGCATCGGACCATCGGCTTGCGCCAATTTGGTCTGCAATTCGGCCTGACCAGCCTCGGTGATGGCGTACACCCGCTTGTCGTCTTGCTGACTGGAGGAGGCAAACCCCGCTTCCTCCAGCATCTGCAGCGTTGGGTACACCGAGCCGGGGCTGGGCTTCCAACGGCCGCCGCTGCGGTCCGAGAGGCGTTGAATCAACTCGTACCCGTGCGCCGGACCATCGGTGAGGCCGCTGAGCAATGCGAGGCGGATGTCGCCGCGGCGAGTACGACGGGGGCCGCCTCGGTGCGGCGGGCCGCCGTGACGACCGAAGCCGAACTCGCCGCGATCGCGACGGCCGCCACGACCTAGTTCCTCTGAATGTTCGTGTGTGTGGCCTGGGTGGCCTTCTTTGAATCTGGGTCGCATGATGAATTCTCCTTGTTCGACCTGTTGTGTACCATCACGATATATCGTTGATTGCACGGATGACAATCCCCAGAAGCTGTGCTCTCGGTCACACTTCAGCCAAAGGAGCCGGTGCTCGTGCAACACCGCACCCAGTTCCCACACGCAGTACGTGGGCTGATGGCGGCCTTCACGCGGGAACACGGCGACGTCCGGCTGCGCGTCGTTCTGTTTGGCATAGACGGACTCCCACATCTCGTTCGAGCCGCGCCACGTGGAGACCAGCAAGAAGTAGAAGTCATCGCCGCAGCGGCGAAATCGACACCTGCTTCGAGTACTGCCTTTACCCGGCGCCGACGTAGCTCGCTGGTGAGTCACCGCTCGACATGATGATCCCCCCGATGGATGCGGCCCTCCCGCCGCGCAGTGTGCAGCACGGTCCACACCTCACCCTGCAACGACCGCAACTCGCGAGCAGCTCCGTATGCCGCCGAACCGTAACGGTCGCACGCCACCTGCGCCGCGGCCCCGCTCTCGTCACGACCCGCCAGCACTGCGAGATCCCAGAGCGGCGAACCTGCACAGCTGTCCTCGAGGTCGTTCCAGAGCAGCTGGCCGTCGGCGGCCGCCAACACATTGCGCGGGTGAGCATCTCCGTGCTGCGCCTTTGATGGCAGCGCACTGACCAGCGGCAACAACTCGTCGCGCCGGTCACGGGTGTGCGACGCGGCGACGGGTGCGAGCTGCCGTTGTCAACACAACAGGCCAGCGCGAGGTCGAGGTCGGACGTTGCCGGGCCGAGCAGGGGTAGCGCGTCCGGGTACCCCGCAAGCGCACCGTGCAACTCGTCGAGGGCCGGCAAGAGTTCGCTGACGGACGCAACAACCGTCGGGTCGTGAGGCACGTGACGCCACGCGGTCATCCACCAACCGTCGAGAAGGTGTGGCCCTGCTGCAACCTCGTCGCACGGTGGCACGACCGACGCACCAGCAGCTGCGAGATACGTGGCCAGCGAGACCTCTCGTTGCAACCATGGCGACGGATCGCGACGGATGAACGCAGTGAACGTGGCCACGCGGACTACCACGGGAGCCGGCGCAAGGTGCACGAGCAGATTGCTGCCGTCGAGCAGCACCACCGGCGAATCGATCGGCAGGCCGTGCTGGGCAGCGAACGCGAGTACGGCGGCGAATGCCGGGCTCATGACCGCCAGACGTAGCGGACGTCGGGGGCGCGCTCCTCATTGCCGGCGCCGTCGGTGAGTTGTTCGACGACGAACCCGTGGCGCTCGTAGAAGCGGCGCGCCGGTTCGTTGACCTGGAAGGTCCAGAGCTCCAGACCTTCCGGCGACCGGTCCTTGGCCAGCTGCACCAGCTTGTCGCCGAGGCCGCGACCCATCCAGGCGGGATCGAGGTAGAGGTGCTCGATCCACCCCGCGCCGCGACCTGCCGTGTCCAGCACCATGAGCGCGACGATGGTGCCGTCAACCTCAGCCACCCACATGTCGCTGCGGCCGACCACTTCGTCGGCCATCCACCGACGCACCTCGCGCTCAGGATGCACCAGCGGCACCGTCGGCAGTGCAAAGGCCCGCGACCGCAGAAACACGGTGGCACAGTCCGATGCGTCCGTGTGACGGGCCACGCGAATGCGGGCATCACCCGGCTGCACGGCGCGCAGAATGCCTTCCAAACCTGCTTCCGCAGCGTCGACCGCGCTGTGCCACAGGAACCACTTCACGTCCTGGCTCTCGCCCGGGGGCGGCGTCGGCGTGACCATCGGCGACTCGATTAGATAGCGCAGGTCGAGATGAGTATGGCCCTTGGGCCCCGCGTGCACATCGATGTGCAGGAGCGCCGGCCCGTCATCGCCTACTGGACCAACCAGTTGCGCGGGCAATCCGGTCTCCTCGACGGCCTCGCGCAGTGCCGCAAACCAGGGCAATTCACCCTGCTCGATATGGCCACCGGGCTGCAACCACATGTTCATCTTCTTGTGAAGGTGCAGCAGGACGCGCCGACGGTCGTCGGTCACCACTACGGCAGAGGCGGTGACGTGCACCTTGTTGGCTGTCTCTGAGAACGGCTGGTCCAGGGCATCGAAGAGGCGGATGAACGCCGCGACCGAGTCGCGCTCGCGGGCGTCCACCGGCCGGCGGGCGAGTACGGCGGCACGAATCTTTTGGCTGAGATCAGTCACATGACCACGGTAGGCGGTCGATCCGTGTTCGGTGCTGCACGTCTTCGTCAAAATCGCCACTTCAGGAAGGGACGAAACGCGCCGATAGTGAATTCGAACGGTGGCGAGGGCAACCACGTCAGCACACCGACAGCCACGACTGAGGCGGGAAGAACTCATCATCATGGAACCCGATGCACAACTTGCACCACGAGTGCTACTCGCAGTGGCAGATCCTCTGCTGCGCCGAGTCGCCTCATCGGCGCTGCGGGCGCGCGGCTACTCGGTGAGTGCAACAACGGAGGAAGAGGCGGCGTTGACGCTTGCTCGTTCCTTCTCCCCCGACGTCGTCATGGTGGATCTCGACTTGCCCAGCCCGGAGGGCGGCTACCTGTTCGACACCATGCGAGCCCTCACGGATGCGTACATCGTCGGCATTGCTCCCCCTGATGCCGACACTGCCCGCATCCGTGCTCTTCGAGCCGGCGCTGACGATGTCGTCGCCGCCACCCTGAACCCTGATGAATTGGCTGCACGTTGCCAGGCGCTGCTGCGCCGCCCACGCCAGCTGCACGCACGATGGGACCCGCTACAGGCCTCGGTCATCACACTCGGCGCACTCACGGTGGACGTGGGCCGCAAAGAGATCCGGGTTCACTCGCTGGATGTTCCGGTCACTCGCATCGAGTTCGCACTGTTCGAGCAGCTGTGCCGCCGCCCCGCCGAGGTGTGCTCGCGTTCAGAACTGTTGGAAGAAGTGTGGGGCCCGAACTGGGTGGGCGACACGCATGTCGTCGATGTTCACCTCAGCAACCTGCGCCGCAAGCTGCAGCAGCGGGCGCCAGAGCTGCGTTTCATCCACACCGTCCGTGGCGTTGGCTTCCGACTGAGCAACGACCTGCTGCGCGCGGTCGATGCGCCGATCATCGACGAGCCGCTTGCCGATGAGCCTGTCCTCGTGAGTCCTGTTGCAGGCCATGACGACGAGACCGAAACCGACCGCGAGTTGATCTCCGCCTAGCCAGCAACCGCCCATCCGAGTGCAACAGCGTCAGTCCGAGTGCAACAGCGTCAGTCCGAGTGCAACAGCGTCAGTCCGAGTGCAACAGCGTCAGTCCGAGTGCAACAGCGTCAGTCCGAGTGCAACGGCGTCATCCGAGTGGGTACTCGTGCCCCGGGGTGTGAGTACCCACTCGGATGGCTGCGGACGGAAGACGACCATCACCCCGGCGAGCAGCAAGAGGCCGCCGCAGATCTCGGCTGCGTTCGGGGCCTGACTCAGCAGCAGCCACGCCGAGGCCATCGCGACGACGGGTGCCAGCAACACCCACGGCATCACCGAGGCTGCCGCATAGCGCGAGAGCAAGGTGTTGAACACCGCGGAGCCAACGAGCAAAGCCAGACCTGCGGTGTAGAGGCTCGAGACGGCTGCCTTCCACGAGAAGTCGGCAAGCGCGGCGCCTAACGCGTGCGAGATTGGTCTCGTGCACAGTTGGGGCGCCACGCCGCTGGCGATCCCCGAGCACGTGCAGGCTGTCGTCCTCGCGTACGACGTCGCAGATGTGCTGGCACCCAGCGACCACCGCCTGGCCGGTCGCGCTCGCGTTTCGCCGAAGGACCTCAGCGGCGAAGCGTGGATTGCAACGCCCGATGGCACGATCTGCCGCGAGTGGCTGCAGCGCATGCACGATGGCATGCCGCACCCGCCACGGATCGCGCATCAGTCCGTCGAGTTCGAGACCCACATTGCGCTCGTGGCCGCCGGCCTCGGTATCGCGCTGGTACCGCCCCTGGGCGAGCACCGCTGCCCCCTGGCGCAGTAGTCGTGGCCGTTCACAACCCAGTACCCACACGCGAAATCACTGCGCTCCACCGCCGCAGCATGAGCCAGTCCCCCGCCGTCACCGCCGTGATAGAAGCCCTCCGTCGGCGCTAGGAGTACTCGGCGGCAAGCCACCATTGGCCGCGTTCGACGGTGAGGAGCAGCAGCGCACCTGCCTGGGTGAGAACTTGGAAGCGGGCGAGGCGGCGATGGCGGGCGGCATCCCACCAACGCTCCTCCACCGGCCACGGGCCGGCCCACGACTGGATGGCGTCGAGCGACCCAGCGAGCTGCACGGCGTGCGGCGGCGCGCTGACGGCACCACGGCCGGTGACCTTCACTGTGGCACCGGTGATGTCGAGCACCGAAACGGACAGCGGCGGATGGTGCACCATTGCCGGCGACGGTGCCGGCAGCCGGCCTGGCCACGGATGATCGGACACAGCCAGCCGCTCGGCGGGCTCCAACAGGTCGGCCGTGACAGCCGGCGTCCAGGTGTACGCATCATGCGGCTGGCGACCTCCCTGGGCAGCGGGTACCAGCACCTGCTGCTCGCCGGCAACGGCCACCAGGCGCGCTACGGCGCGCACCGCCCACTCATCAGCCTGCGTGCGACCGCCCCACAGACCCAGCTGCACGCCATCATCACTGCGCACCTCGGCCGGGTCCAGCCGCAGCAACGCCACACCGGCGGTGATGGCACCGTGCTGCGCCCACGCATCCAACTGCCAACGCACGCGCTCGACCATCGCGGCAGCGCTGAGCCCACTGCTGCGATACCACAGACGTTCGCTCTGCTCGCCATGCTCCGTTTCGGCAGTGACCACAAGACGAGTGCACACTCGGCCATCGGCAGCCAGCATGCCGACGAGCTCTTCCGCCAACTGCCGCGCGACGAACACCAGCGCATCGGAGTGGAACACCGGCTGCTCGAACACGCGCTGCACCTGCAGGCCGACGGGCGGGTCGTGAGTGCCAGGCAGGCGATCATCGCCGCCACCCGCGAGCCGGTGAGCGAAGCGACCAAGCGGACCGAAGCGAGCCACCACATCGGCCTCGGGCAGCTCCGCCAACGGACCCAGATGGTGCAACCCCAGCCGGTTGAGCAGGTGCACGAACTCGGGTGACACGCCTGCCACCACCGACAGCAGACGCACCGGCAACGGGGCCAAGAAGGCAGCCGTCGCCTGCGGCCCTGCATCGATCACGACCGGTTCACCACGACGCGCCGAACGACGAGCAGCGATGCCAGCGGCGAAACGCCCGTCAGCCACGCCGATGCCGAACGCACCAACCGCTGCCAGCGACAGTTGCGCAGCATCGGTGGCGGTGGCAGCGACAGCTGCGGCCATCGCAACGTCGCCGCCGAAGTAGCGCGACGGCCCGCGCGAGACGAACGTGAGCGTGCCCGCCTCGGTGACTTCTATTCGCGGCACCATTGCCCCGACAGCGCGCACCACCGGCTCGAACGCACGAGCATCACGAGCGAGGTCGTGCTGCTCGATGCGCACCGACGGGCAGCGCGCCTGCGCATCGCGACGACGCTGGCCAACAGCGACGCCTTCCGCCCCCGCAGCCACCGAGTGGGCCACCACCCGATTCGCATGCAGCACCGCAACGGGTTCACCCACGCCGGCAGCCGATCCGATGACAGGCGCTGAGCCAGCGGCGACGACCGGCCAGTGCGGGCACCACAACACCCCAAGGCGCGGCACTGCGGCCTACCCCGTACGCCGCAGCGCGGGCGCAGTGTCGGGTGCTGCAACCGCAATGGAGACAATGGCCTCGACCGCGCCATCAGCGGTGGGCAACCACATCTCGGCGCGACGCGGGCGCGGCACCCGACGACCATCGAGCTGCACGCTGGCACGACGCCCGCGAGCCACCCCGTGGCCGTCACCCAGGCCCTGCCAGACAGCATCCGTTGCCTCGAATCGCAGGTCGGCCCCGAACACACCTGGGCCGGCAGCGGACACACACAACAGGACCGCGCAGCGCGACTGCACCCGGGCCACCAGCCGACGGGCGGTGACGGCCTTCACCGCGTGCGCACCCGGGCCCAGCAGCAGCACATCGAACCCATCGATCATCGCCGCCAACACCTCGGCCCACTGCCCGTCGTCGAACCGCTGCGCCGGCTCGGCCACCATCACCAACCGTTCGGGTGCCACCCCCAGCTCGACCGCCGCTGCGACCCCCACGTGCGGCAGGCCCGCAACCCCGACCCACGCACCCGCGAGCGACGGGCCAGCCGCCAGCGCGAGTGCCAGCGACACCGCTGCGGAACCGGCACACTCCACCACGCTGCCGCGCTGCATCACTGCCTGCGGCAGCAGTTCTTCGAAGGCAGGCAGCACGGCAATGGTGCGCTGTTGCGCTGCTGCCCCCGACAACAACCCGCTACCGGTGAGGTCGGCGAGGTTGGTGGACCCACGAGGCATCCGATCACCTTATCGAACACACGTACGCTTTGCTAGGCCGATTCTCAGCCGGCGCCACGAGCGGTGAGCTGCCCGGCGAATCCGTGCGCCGAGTTCGCCCAGCCATCGGCGCCCAATGCCACTGCGTGGTCACCGTCCTGCACCGCCAGCCCACCAACAGCGAGATAAATGTTGCCCGCCACCTGCTCGCGTAGGGCTGCCAGTAGCGCCGACGCCGCGTCCAAGCAGCTCACAGAAGTCACCGAGACCCCAACCGCCACCAGATCCGTCGTCCGTTGGGCGGCCTTCACGAACGAGTCCAGCGGCATGTCGGCACCCATGTCGGAGACTTCCCAACCCTCGCCGCGCAACAGATCCGCAAGCAGCGCGATCGGCAGCGAGTGCCGTTCACCTTCAGGCGACCCCAGCAGTACCGCGCCCCGAGTTCGACCACGACGCGCAAAGCGCGGGCCGAGGCGGCCGATCAATCGAAACGCGATTCCGGTCGCTCGATGCTCGACCGACACGTCCAGCTCACCAGCAGCCCATCGCGCTCCGATCGATTGCATCGCCGGGCTGATCACGTCGAGGTAGATCTCGTCAAGCTCGGTGCCGGCCGACATTGCCGCTTCGACCACACTCCACGACCCGCGGGTGTCGCCGGCGATGAGCCGTGATTCCAGCCGAGCCGCCCACGGCGCACGGCGGCGACCGCCGACAACCGGGGCGACACCACCAGCCGAAGCACCGGCAGAGCCGCCGACCGCAGCCTGAGCGCGATACACCTCGAGATCGGCCTGCGTCACCTGCCACGTGCCGCCAACCTTCACGGCCGGCAGCAAGCCAAGACGCACATATCGATATGCCGTCATGTAGTGCACACCCAGAAGTTCGGCTGCTTCGTTCAGCGTGAGGACGGCGGTTGACACCGACGTCACCGTACGGCCGAGCGCTGACGACTGCATAACGCAGCGGCCCAGATTCTCCATCACCAGTCTTTCAGTGACAAGGGTCTCAGTGGTTGGCCTTCCACTTGGCGAGCGCGGCGCGGCTGCGGTCGACCAACGTGGGTGGCACCAACGACAGGTACGCAGCCTCGGGCCCGCTGACACCATCGGCGGCGGCCGCGGCCGGAGCGGCAGCGGCCTCCGGAGCAACGTCCTCGAACACCGGCATCTCCATGCCCGGCTTCCAGTACTGGTACAGATCGCGGATGACATCCCCGAGACCGACGCTGGTGGCACCCTTCGTCAAGTCGAGAGTGATCATGTTGCCGTACACATGCACCGTGGCCACCTGGCCGGTGGACAGCAGGTTGCGGGCCAACGCTGCCGCCGGCCGCGAACCGATGGCATCGGCAGCGGTGTGGAACACCTCGTGGCCCATGCCCGTCAGGTTGCGGTTCGCCTCAAAGCGAACCATCCCTGGATTCGTGCTGGCTTTCTCAATGACACCGATCTGCTGACCCATAGTTCGGCCAGCGTAGTGCGAGTACCACCGCTGCGACGAGAAGGGCCCTACGATCGCCGGTGATGATCACCCAGCACGAGTTCGGCGATAGCTGCTGGTGGGACGTTGTCGACCCCACCGCAGAGGAACTGGAGTCGCTCGACCAGCAGTTCGGCCTCGGTGACCGTACGTTCGATGAGGCTCGCCGCCGTTCGGCGCGACCGACGATGCAACGGTTCGCAGATCATGCGTACCTCGTTGCGTTCAGCGGCACGCTCGGCGAGATCGACATGTACGTGGGCGACAAATGGTTTGTGACCGTTCGGCTGCACGACGACAACGGGCGCGAGTGGGATTCTGCAGTTGCGCTCGGTCGCATCCAACGAATGGCACCGGATGTACCCACCGGATTGATGCTGGCCATGGTGATCGAGGAACTGGTCGATGGATACTTCGACTCACTCGACGTCCTCGAAGACCAGCTGGAAGCCATCGAGGACCGCATCTTCAACGAGGAGCCGCATCCAGAACAAAAGGTCCAACAGGACCTCTTTGGTGTTCGCCGACAACTCCTCGAGTTGCGTCGAGCAGTCATCCCCCTGCGGGAGGTGCTCTCGGCGCTGCTCCGCAAGGAAGTGGAGTGGGTCGAGGGTGAAGCGCTCATCGTGCTGCGCGACACGTTCGACAAGTTGCTGCGAGCTGTCGACATCGTGGACGAGCTACGCGAACTGGTCGGCAACGCCGTCGACGCTCACCTCGCGGTGATGAGCAACCAGATGAACCTGGTCATGAAGAAGCTCACCGCCTGGGGCTCGATCGTGTTCGGCGCCACTCTCATCGCCGGTATCTACGGGATGAACTTCCAGCACATGCCAGAACTTGGCTGGTTCTGGGGCTACCCGTTCGCGTTGGGCAGCATGCTCGTGATGAGCTTCGTGCTGTACAACATCTTCAAGCGCCGCGACTGGCTGTGAGCGGGCGAACTGCCCTCAGCCGGGTTGCAGGACCACGCCGTGGCGCACTGCCCACGCCGCCACTTCTGCACGGCTGGAGAGGCCGAGCTTCATCAAGATGTTCGATACGTGTACCGCAGCCGTCTTCGGAGAGATGAACAGCCGCTCGGCCAGCTGACTGTTGGTCAGGCCCTCGGCGATCAGCGCGGCAACCTCACGCTCGCGAGCGGTCAGCTCGCCATCGGCGCGCGCTCCGCTGCCTTCCAGCCGACGCACCAGCGCCTCGGCGCGGTCGCGACGCCAGCCTGGCCAGCTCTTCAGGTCGGCCACTGCTTGACGGGCCACGGTGAGGGCACCGGCTCGATCACCAGCTGCCAGCATTGCGCTTGCCTGCATCGTGCGCATCGAGCCCATACTCGGCACGTAGAGCATCGGGTCAGGCTCGTGCAACACGGCACCCAACGTCGCCGCCGCACCTGCATGGTCGCCTTCGGCCATCAGCAACATTCCTTCAGCGTGACGGACGAGGAAGGAGTGCGAGGTGTGTGACCTGGCCCAACCGTCCACGAACTCGGCGCGAACCCTGGCCGCCGGAATTCCTGCCTGTAGCGCAGCTTGCACGGTCTCCAACATGAACCACAGAGCATCCGATTGGTCGGCAACCCGGGGCGAGGCGACGATGGTGTTGAACTCACTCTCGACGTCTGCGCGGCGACCGTCCAAGGCAGCGGCCGCGAGGAGCACGCGTCGCTCGGTGGCGTCCAAGTCTCGGCCACCCGCGAGCGCTACCTCAATCTCGTGGACAGCGGCCAGTGCTTCGGCAACCAAGCCTTCCTCGATCCTCAAGGTGGCCAGGTGCGACCGGTGGTGCAGATACTCGCGGTTGTCCGGGCCCCAATGCTGGCTGGCCTCGGCGATCGCTTGGCGCATGGCGTGCATGTCGCCGCTGGCCAATGCCGCTTCGGCTTCCCACAGCGCCAGCATGCCGGCACCAAGTTTGTCCAGCCCGCACCGCGCCGAAGCGTCGCGCAACTCGGCTCGGGCCGATGCACCCAACGGCCCATGGGGTGCCACGACCGACATCAGGTTGTTCAACGCTCTGCACTCCAGCACGCTGTCGCCGACCTGTCGCGAAAGGTCCCGTGCGTGTAGGAGCGCCTGCTCACTGTCACCGTGCGGCGCCAGGTGCGCAAGCGCCGACGCCCGCTCCACGGACGCCTGAGCCTCCAGCCACTGATCGCCTCCCAGTCGAGCATCTTCGAGCGCACGGTCGGCCCACTGCACGGCGGCCGGACTGCGGTCCGCCAACATGTGAAGCTGCGCAACTGCACCGACGCAGCGACCGCGGGCCAGGCCATGCGGCAGCGAATCCGCCATCTTCTGCAACACGTCAACGATGACGTCGCGCTGCACAGCGTCGAGCAGCTCGTGGTGCAGGCGGGCGATGAAGCGCAGCGACTCCACCCGATCAAGGTCGGTCACTGCGTTGGTATTCCACTGTTGGGCATACGCCAGTGCTTCGCGCGCAAACTCCAACCGCCACGCCGCATCGGTGGCAACCGCCAACAACTCGGGGTCGTCGGGCGCCTCCGCGAGCGCTTCGCTGGCAAGACGCAGCGCTTGGAATGAGGCGCCGCGGTCGAGGTAGCGGCGCGCGCCCTCGCGCGCGATCGCAGGGATCAGCTCGAACTGTCCAGCGCCCAGTGCGTGGCGCGCGAGCGCCGCGTGATCGGGCTCGGCCTGCCCTCTCAGCGCCGCAAGAGACCGTTCGTGCAAGCGACGCCGCTCACGGCCCAACAACTGCTGCCGCACCGCGTCCGCGACGAGCGCGTGCCCAAACCAGAACGTGTCGTCGTCGGGCTCGACGACGATGCCCTGGATAGCCAGACTTCGAAGCGCAGGCAGCAGGTGGCCGTCACTGAGCTCGCACACGTCACGGAGGATCTCGAACGGTGCCGGGTCGCCGAAAACGGCGAGTGCGTCGATTACCCGCCGCTCGTCGGGGGGCAGGCCGCCGAGCTGCTGGCTCACCGCCTCATCCAGCGACCACGGCAGCTGGGCGGTCTTCAGATCATCGATGCGAGCATCAGGGCCACAGCATCGCACGAGTTCTTCGACAACGAATGGGATGCCTCCGCTGCGCCGATAGACGGCTTCGACAGCGCCGGACGATGGTGGCGCTTTGCCAATGGCAGCGAGCAGCCCTGCGACCTCTGCCCGGTCCAGTCGCTCCAGCCGAACCTGATCGACGTTGTGCTGCCGTTCGAGGCGCAACACCAGCTCGCCACCCGGAGCCTTGCGCGACAGGTCGTTTCCACGGTACGTGCCGACTATCACCAGCTGCGGCCAGGACTGCATGCACACCTGTTCGATGAAGTGCACGCTGTCTGCGTCGGCCCAGTGCAGGTCTTCGACAATGAGGAGCGTGCGTCCCTTGGCAACCGCCTGGTCCAGAATCGAGCGTGCCGTCGCCGCTGAATTGTCACCGGGGGGCCCAAGCTGACCGATGACGTCGAACGAGCGACCCATCGACCCGGGCCGTGCTTGGGCGCTGAGGACCGTCACGTCCGCTGGCATCGCTTCGACCAACTCGCGCAACAGGCGGGTCTTACCGATGCCCGCTTCTCCGGACACCAGCGCGATCTCGGGGCCGTCTCCGCTGCGCACCTCTGCCGCCTCGACAAGCCCCAACAGTCGGCTGAGCGCCGTGTGACGGCCGATCATGACCGGCGACAGGCCGGTGCGCCCTCGCAGCATGACATGCACGCTAGTGCCGAACGCGAGTGGGTCCGAGGGGTTTCCGCCCCCAGGACCCGACACGACCTGTTCAGGCAACGAGACTTTCGCGGGTTGTCGTGTGGGTTCTCGCTGCGGGCAGCTCGATGAGGGACCCGCACGTATCCGGAACGACCGGGGCTGACCGGCGCGATGCGCGGTGGCGGGTCGAGCGGGCCATCAACACCGTCTGGCGCTGCCGAGCGATCTCTGAGTTGAGGGTGAAGTTGGGAAACATGTCGGAAGTCCTTCGTAGTCTTTGACCTCTTCATCATGCGCTGTGGGCACCCCATTCCACATCCGCCGAACGACGTATATCCGGCGGTGATTCACCTGCCAGCGCCTAGGTATGTCGCCGGTCACATCATCACACGTGGACGCCGGCGACTCGTCAGTCGGCGAATGCGTCGATCATCGCGTGCACGTCGCCGAGCGGGTACAGGATCGGGCACGTGCAGCCGTGATCGATGTACTCCTGCACCTTGGCCTTCGCCTCCGCCGGAGTGCCGCTGGCGGTGAGCATCTGCACGATCTCGTCGGGTACCAGCTTGCTAGCGGCCTCCACCTGCTCATGAGTAGCGGGCCAGGTGAGCACCTCACCCACTTTGTCGAGCAGGCTCTGGGGTACGCCGGACGCCTTCATGATGTGCGGCTGCTGGCCGAGATACTGGGTGACCATCATGCGCGCCATGTCGAGCGCTGTCTCGCGGTCTTCGTGCACGCTGCACACCACCAATTGCGGGCGGTCGATGTCGTCGATGCTGCGGCCGGCCTTGGCTGCGCCAGTGGCCAACGCGTCCATCGCACGCTCGTTGTAGTCGGGGGGTACAAGGTAGTTGAGCACCGCACCATCGGCAATCTCACCGGTGAGTTCCATCATCTGCATGCCGGTGGCACCGATGTAGATGGGCACATCCTTCGCCCGACGCTCCTGGTACACGTAGTCCAGCTCCACGCCGTCGAGGTGCACGTATACGCCATCGAACGTGACGGTTTCGTTGTGCAGCAACGCACGCACGACGGTGACGATCTCGCGCATGACGGTGAGGGGTCGGGCGCGCTCGATGCCGACCTTCGCAGCCAATGGATCCCACCAGGCACCGATGCCGAGAATGACGCGGCCAGGTGCAAGATCGTCCAGTGTGCTGAACGTGGCAGCCAAGCGGGCGGGGTTGCGGCTCCAGCAATCGACCACGCCCGAACCGACTTTGATGTGGTCGGTGACGCTGGCAAACGCAGCCATTGGCACAGTGGCCTCGCGGACCAGCCGACTCTCCGCCTGCCACACTGCGTGAAAGCCCTTCGCCTCCGCGTACTGCGCGATGGCCATGCCCTCGCGAATCGGGTGCGCATCCTGCAGGTAGACGGCCATCGGCGTGCTCATCTGCGAAACGATAGTGCGTTCACGTTTTGTAAGCACCCACTCACTGAGGCGGCGAACTCGCGGCGTCCGACGAGTAGCTACTGTGCTCTTTCATGGCGCTGTCGGTACGGACCCTGCTGTTCACCGACATCGAGGGTTCCACCGCGTTGGTGCAACGCGCCGGCAAGGAGTGGCCGGGGTTGTTGAACCGGCATCGAGCGATCGTGCGTGAGGCGATCGGCCAATGGGACGGAGCGGAGCACGGCACCGAGGGGGACTCGTTCTTCGTCTCGTTCGATTCGCCGTCCGCAGGCCTCGCTGCCGCGGTGCAGGCACAGTTGGAGCTGGAGGGCGGCGAGTGGCCGGACGACCTCCGGCTTCGGGTACGCATGGGCCTGCACCTCGGCGAGGTCACCGCCGACGGTGATCATCTCGTGGGCCTGTCGGTGCATCACGCTGCACGGATCGCGGCGACAGCGCACGGCGGGCAGGTGGTGCTCTCGGCGGCGGTGCGCGACAGCGTCCGCACCCTGCCGCCGCACGCCGTGCTGGTCGCGCTCGGCTCACATCGCCTTCGCGACGTCGGCACGATCGCCGTCTATCAGGTGGAACACCCGCAGTTGCAGCGAGGCTTCCCTGACCTCCGTGGTGTGCTCGGCAGCCGCACCAACCTGCCTCGACTGTCGTCGGCATTCGTCGGCGGTGATGAGCTGCTGTCGGCGATCGGTGAGCTCGTGGAACGCAGCCAGATCGTCACACTCACGGGGTCGGGCGGGGTCGGCAAGACGCGGGCTGCATTGGAGTTCGCATGGCAGCAGGTGGCTGCGTTCGACGACGGCGTGTACTTCGTCGACCTCGCACCCATCTCGGACGAAGGTGCGGTAACTTCGGCGATCGCTGCGGCTTTGCCGATGGTGTCCACCGGCGGCATGTCGATGCTCGACGCGATCATCGATTGGGTAGCCGGCCGTCGGCTGCTCATCGTGCTCGACAACTGTGAACACCTCCTCGACGACGTGACCGTCACCATGAAGAAGGTCCTGTCGAGATGCAGCCGGCTCCAGGTGGTGGCAACCAGCCGGGAACCGCTCGGCCTTGATGGCGAACGAGTACATCGGGTGCCCTCACTCGATGTCCTCGGCGACGCAGTGACACTGTTCTGCGAGCGGGCGACCGAGGCCGACTCGTCGTTTGCCGCCGATGGCCGTGAAGACGTTCTGAAGACGATCTGCGCCCGCTTGGACGGCATCCCGCTGGCCATCGAGTTGGCTGCTGCCCGGATGCGTTCCCTGGCGCCCGACGAGCTGCTCGAACGGCTACAGGATCGGTTCCGCCTGTTACGCGGCAGCGGCCGCGGCGCACTCGAACGTCACCAGACGCTGCGCGCAACCGTGTCGTGGTCGTATCAGCTGCTGACCGTCGATGAACAGCTGCTGTTCGATCGGCTGTCGGTGTTCTCGGGTGGCTTCACGCTGAGCGCCGCGGAGAACGTGTGTGGTTCGGCGACACTCGCAGAGATGGACGTGGTCGATCTGCTGGACCAACTGGTCGACAAGTCGATGGCGGTCGCCGACCGGCACGCCACGTCGACCCGCTACCGCCTGCTGGAGACCCTGCGCCAGTACGGCGAAGAACAGCTCGATGACCGCGGCGAGACCAGCGTCCTGCGCGATCACCATCAGCAGCACTTTCTCCGGGTTGCCACCGAGCTCGGCGCCCTGATGCACAGCGCCAGTGAAGTGGAAGCCAAAATGGCGATGGACGCCGAGTGGGACAACATACGCGCAGCTCACCAGTGGGCCCTGGCCGGTCGAAACTTAAAATGCGCCGCACGCATCGTGGCTGAGACCGAGCAGTTCGCATTCGGCTCGATGCGACACGAGCATTCGTCGTGGACCGCGCGCACGCTGGATCTCGCAGAGGAGACGGGCTCACCGTCCACGGTGTTGTACGCCGCTTCGGCCAATTGGGCCAACTTGGACGGGGAGGAGAAGAAGGCTCACCGCCTGGCCCTTCGCGGTATCGACGTGGCGCCGTTTCCCGAACACCAATCGACGGTGGGGTGCTGGGGGATGTTCGCAGGGGCTTCCCCACTGGTGCTGCAACAGTCACCGGCAGCACTCGACGCGTTCCGGCACATGCAAGCGGCCTTCGCACGCATCGACGATGTCGACACCGATTGGATGCCCCTCGTCGACCTAGTCGATGCGTCGATGCACGCCGACGCGGCGGCCACTGACACCTACCGACAGCAACTCCACAGGGTGGCAGAACGAGTGCGAGCTCCCACGCTCCTGATCATGTCGGTGGTCAACGACGGGCACGCACTCATCGACAGCGCCACCGTCGACGCACCCGACTATGCGACATCGCGCGTCCTCTACGAACGCGCATTGGAGATGGCTCAGGACGCGCATCACACCCAGTTCGAGACACAGGCCCTGCGCGCAATCGCCCTCACGGCGACGGGTTCGGGCACCGACGACGCGGTCGAACGCTGCTACGACGCACTTGATGCACTGTACGAAATCCGTTACTGGCAGAAGCTGTGGCAGGTCCTGGAGTCCGTCGCCCTCGCGCTCGCGAAGTGCGGTCGCACCGCCGACGCAGCCGTCGTCCTCGGCCATCTCGATGCCAACATGCCCGGTTACGGGTTGGAGGACGGCCTCGGCTTCCGCGACCTCGCTCGCTCACTCATCCTTGCCGATGGCGGGCACACGCAGGCCACCCAACGCGGCGCTCGACTTTCCGCGGAGGAACTGGTGACGGCTGCGCTCGGGTTTCTTTTGCCTGGCGGGGCGTGATCGGCCGCCGAAGTGATCGCCGCCGTGATATCAGCCGTCAAAGGCGGGCGAACAACCGTTGTGCCTGTTCGGCCGCCTTGGCGCGCACCTCGGTGGGGTCGACGCGGGTGGTCAGGCCGTCGCGTAGCAGAACCTCGCCATCGGCACTCACGATGTCGAGGGCACGCAGACCGGGCGTGAATGCAACGTGCCACGCGCTGTCCGCGTGGTCGTAGTTCCATTTGACGCGATCGTCACGCGCCTCGGGGAACAGGTCGTAGCCATTCTCCAACCACTGCCACACCGTGTCGGGCGAGGCGAGCACATCGTCCTCGCGCAGGCGCACGTAGGCGAGGCGCGCCTCCTCCAGCATGTCAGCGCCGATGCCGTCGGTCCCGAGCACGATTCGGTTCGAGCGCGCAGCGGGCCGCGCATAGCCCACCGAATTGTTCATGTTGCTTCGCGGGTTGTGAGCAATGGTGCCCGGCAGTTCGCGGTCCAGGTACACGCAATGCACGAGGTGCCAGTCATCGCTAGCAAGGTTCTGCAGGCGCTGGCCCGCGTCCGCGTCGTCGGGACCTTCGGCAACATGAATGTGCACTCCCACACCGATGTCGACAGCCGATGCGGCTGCCTTCTGGAGTGTGTCGTCCGAACACGTGAACGCGGCGTGCACACCCACCATGCCGCGGCCACCTGCGCGCAGGAACCGCTCGTTCTCCGCCAGCCCGCGACGGGCACCGTCGGGCCCATGGCGGTCGGTGATGCCGTACGCAAGATTGGTGCGCACCCCCACCTCTGCGCACGCGGCCGCGACGATGTCGAGGCTGCCCTCGATGCACGACGGCGACTCGTGATGGTCGACAATCGCAGTGGTACCGCACTGCAGCGCCTCGACAGCACCGAGCATGGACGACCAACGAATCATCTCTTCATCGAGCGCCACGTCGAGCCGCCACCACACCTGTTCCAGTATCTCGACGAACTTGGTGGGCTGCTGCGGTGGCGCAGGCATACCGCGGGCCAGCGTCGAGTACAGGTGGTGATGACTACACACCATGCCCGGAGTGGTCGCGCTCATCGGGTGCACCGTAGCGGTGTCACAGCGATGCGTACACGGCGTCGATCAGCGCACGGTTGCGAGTGCTCTGCCAACGAGGCACGACGTGGTTCATCACGTACCCGAATGCGAGTGCAGCGTCGAGGTCTGCGAAGCCGAGCGCACCGCCGGTTCCGAAGTGGCCGAAGCTGTGCGGGTTGCAACCCAGTGGCCGACGAGCCGAGGTGGGCACGAAGCCCAAGCCGAACGACACATCCTCGCCCAACACCGGGCACGGCCCGTCCGACTGCACGCGAGTGGCCTCCGCCAGCAGCCCCGGCGACAGCAGCCGGCCGGGCTCGATGATCGCCGAATACAGGCGTGCAAGACCGGCCGCCGTACCATGACCGTTCGTCGAAGGCACTTGCGCCGTCCGCCACTCGGGTGAGTTGACCACACCGTTGGACGAGTAGCCCGGCGGATTGAAGTAGCTCAGCATGGGAAGGCGAGCATCGCCCTCGATCGTGAACGGATCGATCGCACCCATCGGCACCGAGGGCGCCCAGATGACATTCGCGCAGCGCGTCTGCTCAGCGACGGACAGGCCGCAGTGCACATCCGCCCCGAGCGGCTCGGTCAGCCGTCGTAGTCGAGTGCCGGGCATCTCGCCCGTGACGCGGCGGACGATCTCACCCACCAGATGGCCGTAAGTGTTGGTGTGGTAGATGTGCCGCGAGCCGGGCTCGAACCAGGCATCGGTGGCAGCGAGAGCGGCCGCCATCCGCTCCCAGTTCCACAGATCGTCATCGGTGAGCCGCTCGCGAATTGCCGGCACCCCGGCGCGATGGCACAGCGCGTGCCGGATTGTTGCGCCCTGCTTGCCGCCGACCGCGAACTCCGGCCAGACGGACGCGATCGGATCGTCGAGCGCGACAGTGCCGTCTTCCACGAGTTGCAGCACCAGCAACGCCACGATCGCCTTGCCGACCGAGTAGAAGTTGACGAGAGTGTCGTGCTTCCACTCACGCGTGCGTGCCTCGTCCGCCCAACCGCCGACGAGGTCGATGACGGGCTCTCCGTCGCTCAACACGCAAATGGCAGCGCCAACGTCACCTCGGTCGGCGAAGTTGTCGGCGAAGGCGTCGCGTACCGCGCCGAAGCGCTCGTCGCAGTGACCACTGATCGGAACATCCATCTCCGCCAGCCTCTCATGCGCATTGCCTCGGCCTCGGCCTCGGGGTCAGGCCACCTCGTACCGATATGGTGCGGCCAACGACTTCCCCTGTCGAACCAGATCCGGCACTGCCGGAAACTCAGGGAGGCCTACTGTTGTGTCCATGCCCGTACCGATCGACGCCGACGACGAGGCGCCCGAATACGACTACCCGCATCTGCCCGGCGAAGAGCTGGACCCGCTGATGGAGTCCACTGTTCACTCCGCCTGGTGCCACCTGCTGGTCACCTCGGCCCGCCACACGCTGGCCGGCACCGATGCTGTGGTCTCCGGCAACACGCCGTTCGTGCCCGCCGGCCAGAAGTACCACACCGCCCCCGACCTGTTGGTCGTGCCCGGCTTGCGAGGCCGCGACTTCGGCCGCTATGTCGTCGACGAGCACGGCCATGTGCCGACTCTGTGCGTGGAGGTCGTGTCGCCGTCGAACACCTGGCCGCGACTAGAGCGCCGCTACCGCCGTTGGCTGGAAGTCGGTGTGCCCGAGGTCTACGCGCTCCACCCGCTGCAGCAGTCGGTCGACCGCATTGAGCTCGTCGACGACCACATCGTGCATCGCGACGCAATCGGCATCTACAGCGAGGGGATGCAGATGACGTTCACGATGATCGGTGATCGCCTGGGCTTGTGTTGCCCCGGCGGTCGTGCCGTGACCCTGGATGACGACCCGCTCGCCTGGATGGTCCAGGAACGCCAGCGGGCCGACACCGAGCGCGAACGCGGCGATGCAGAGCATGCACGCGCTGAGGCAGAGCATGCACGCGCCGACACCGAGCATGCACGCGCCGATGCGGCTGAGGCACATTCAGCGGCGCTGGAGGCTGAGCTGCAGCGGCGGGGCGGCAACTGACGGCGACCGATCTCAGTTGTTGGTGGTGGTGCGGCGCATCGGCAGTGTGTTGCGCCACTGACCATCGACCATGTGCAGCGCAGCCGCTACCGCTCCGCTGGTGGGAACGAGACCGATCTCACCGACGCCCTTGATGCCGTACGCCGACTTCGGCTGCGGCACTTCCACCAACTCGACTTCGATCGGCGGGACGTCCTTGGGCCGCAGGATGCCCAGGCTGCGCAGCGTCATGTTGGTGGGGAAACCGCGCTCGTCGCTGGGGAAGTCTTCGGTCAGCGCATATCCCAAGCCCATGTGCACCGAGCCCTCGATCTGGCCCTCGCACAGGCGTGGGTTGACGGCGCGACCGACGTCGTGGATCGCGACGACCTTCTCGATCGCTCCGGTGTCACGGTCAACGATGACAACTTGGGCGGCGAAACCGAAAGCGGAGTGGATGGTGGGATGGGGGACAGCTGGGTCGCCGAGCTTTTGAGTCCAATCGACCACGTGTTCTGCGTAGTGATCCACGTCCGGCGCACAATCTGCAGCGAGCGCGACGATGCACGCGTTCTGCACACTCGCGGCCACCATCAGGGTGCCGCGACTACCGGTGGTCTGGCCGAAACCGAGCGGACGAGTGGTGTCGACGATGACGTCGATGCGCGCCGGATCGATACCGAGCTCGGTGACCACTGTCTGCATGGCCACGGTGTGTACGCCCTGGCCCATTTCAGTGAAACCGTGGCGAACCTCCACCCGACCGTCCGCACTACGGAAGTGGACGACCGCGGCGCACACTTCGCGTAGCCCATTGCCAAGGCCCGAGTTCTTGAGACCAAGGCCCATGCCCACCGCCTTGCCAGCGGCCAGCGCCGAATCGATGTGCGGTTTCGCGCGGTCGAGGCACTCCTCGGCACCGCCGGCGCCGTCGTCCATGATCTGACCTGGGCCCCACACATCGCCGGGGCGAATCACGTTGCGCTTGCGCATCTCCCAGCCGCTGATTCCCGCCTGTTCGGCGAGCCGATCCATCACGCCCTCCATCGCGAACTGCGCCTGGTTGGCACCGAATCCACGAAAGGCGCCACACACCGGATTGTTGGTGCGCACAGCGGTGCAGTGAACGTCGATGTTGGGCACGAGGTACGGGCCGCTGGCGTGTCCGGCTGCGCGTTCGAGCACCTTCATGCCGACGCTGGCGTAGGAGCCGCTGTCGCCGATACCGCGCACTCGCAGCGCAGTGAGCCTGCCGGTTGCATCGCAGGCGGCCCAGTACTCCAGCCTGATCGGGTGACGCTTGGCGTGGACAAGAAAGCTTTCCTCACGCGACAGCGTGCACTTCACCGGGCGTTGCAACAGATGCGCGGCCAGCGCCGTCTGCCCCTGGTTGCTCATGTCCTCCTTGCCACCGAATGCACCGCCGTTGGACACCAGTTCGACGGTCACCGCCGTGGTGTCCACGCCGAGGATGGCCGCAATCTGGTCGCGGTCGTCCCACACGCCCTGGCCGCCCGAGTAGACGTGTAGCTGCCCCTCTGTGCCAGGCACCGCAAGGGTGCTTTCGGGCTCGAGAAAGGCATGTTCGATGCGCTGGGTGTTGAACACCTCGTGCACCACGTGCGCGCTGGTGGCCAAAGCATCGTCGACGTTGCCGCGCTCATAGGCGCTGATCGACAACAGGTTGTTCTTCGTGCCGAACACGGCAATCTCGGGGTCGTCGATTGCTGCGACCGGGTCGACGATGGGGCGCAGCACCTCGTACTCGACCCGCACCAGCTTCGCTGCTGTGCGAGCCTGCTGCTTGGTCTCGGCGACCACGATTGCGAGGACATCACCCGCGTACGACGTGCGTTGGCCCTCGCCGATGAACACCGGCCAGTCCTTGTAGATGATGCCGACGTACTGCGCGCCGGGCACATCGGCAGCGGTGAACACCGCGATGACTCCGGGTGCCGCGGCTGCGGCAGACGTGTCGATGCTCAGAATGTCGGCGCGGACATGTTCGGTCAGATGCAGGGCGCCGTGCAGCATCCCCGGCACGCGGATGTCGTCGACGTACCCGCGGTCGCCCATCGTCAGCTCAGCGGCTTCATACTTCGCTCCACTGGTACCGATACCGCCGGGTAGACCTGGGTCGACAACCTTGCCCTGCGCGACGGCCTCGATCGCGTCGAGCACCTTCACGTACCCGGTGCAGCGACACAGGTGCGCACCGAGATGGCGGGCCATGTCGTCGCGCTGAAGGTCGGCGCCCTTCTTGTCGATCTGCGCCTTCGCCCGCATCACGATGCCGGGAATGCAGAAGCCGCATTGCAGGCCACCACACGCGGCGAATGCATCGGAGAAGCGAGCGCGTTCGTCGGCATCCACGCCCTCCAACGTGGTGACGCTGCGACCGGCGACCTTGTCGACCGAGTAGGTGCACGAGATCTGCACCTTGCCGTCGATCATCACGGTACAGCAGCCGCACTGACCCTGCGGAGAGCATCCGTCCTTCGCGGAGGTGACATCCAACTCCTCGCGCAGCGCGGCGAGAAGATGTGGATGATCGGAACGCACCGAGACCGGAGCGCCGTTGAGGATGAACCCTGTCGTTGCGTCCGTGGTCGTCACGTTTTACATTTTGTCAAGGTCCGGCCCCGATTGCGAGGTTCTCGGAAAATGAAATGTTGCAAGTGTGCGCGGCGACGCGTCAGATGAGACGGATCAGGGCGGTGAGGCCGACCACGACGATGAGCCCCCGAAGGGCCTTCGGGTTCAGTCGGCGGCCGTACCTGGCACCGATCTGGGCGCCGATGGTGGAACCGACGGCGATGACACCGGCGACCTTCCAGTCGATGTTCGTCGTGGCGATGAACACCACGGCCGCAACCCCGTTGACCGTGAGCGCCAGCACATTCTTGGTTGCGTTGATGCGCTGCAGGGTTTCGTCGAGGAAAATTCCCAGGACAGCCATCAGGATGATGCCTTGCGCGGCACCGAAGTAGCCACCGTAGATACCGGCAGCCACCACCAGGGCTTGCAGACCCGGCGTGATGTCGCCGTGTTCAACACCGCCAGCGGCGCGTCGAGCCGCCAGCTTGCGAGAGATCGTCGGCCCCGCCACGACAAGGACGAGCGCGATCGCGACAAGGAACACGACCACCTTGTCGAACACATCACTGGGCAGGGTCAACAGGAGCGTGGACCCGGTGGCGGCGCCGAGAACCGACGCGGGAACCAGACGACGCAGTCGCGCCGACTGGCCACCGAGTTCGCGGCGGTAGCCGTACACACCCGAGATCGAGCCGGGCACGAGGCCCATGTTGTTCGAGACATTGGCCAACAGCGGCGGATAGCCCAGCGCGACCAGCGTGGGGAACGTGATGAGTGAGCCGGAGCCGACGATGGTGTTGATCGTGCCGGCACCCATGCCCGCGAAGAAGATGATGATTGCGTCAGTCAGCGACACACGTGCCTCAGTCCGGCAGCACCGCGCCGCGTTGCGACGTGATGCGACCATAGACCTCGGGACGGCGGTACTTGTCGAAGTCGAACAACGTGTCCTTGTACTTCGCGCACCAATCCAGGTCACAGCGGGCGACGATCACTTCATCGTCGCTCGTCAGTGTCTGGGCGACGATCTGCCCACTGGGCGCGACGATCATCGATTGGCACAGCGAGTCGACACCCTCCTCGACGCCACCCTTTGCCACCCCGACCACCCAGGTGCCGTTCTGGTAGGCGCCGCTCTGCATGACCAACGCATTGTGGAAGCCCTGCAGAATGTCTTGGCTGGGGTCTGGCACGTAGTGGATGGGCGTGTTGTAGCCGATCAGCACCAGCTCCACGCCCTGCAGGCCCATGACGCGATACGTCTCGGGCCAGCGACGATCGTTGCAGATGGCCATTCCGACGATTCCGCCAAACGCGCACGACACGCCGAAGCCATCGGGGCTGGGCTCGAAGTAATAGCGCTCCGCGTGTTGGAAGGGACGATCCGGCTCATGGTGCTCGTGACCAGGAATGTGCGTCTTGCGGTAGGTGGCCACGATGCTGCCGTCGCGCTCGACGAGTGTCTGCACGTTCCAACGATGCACCGTGCCATCGGACCGCTCGTCGAGGTGGGCGTAACCGAGGCAGAACCCGACGCCGAGGCGCTTGGCTTCATCGAACAGCGGCTGCGTCGCCGCGTTGGGCATGTTGCGCTCGTACCAGTGATCGGCCTGCGTGATGTCGTCGACGAACCACCGAGGGAAGAACGTGGTCAGCGCCAGTTCCGGGTACACCACCAGTTCGGCGCCCATCGCGTGCGCCTGATGCAGCATCGAGATCAGCCGGGCAACCACCTGCTCACGCGTCTGTTCCTTCTGCACGGGGCCCATCTGGGCAGCAGCGATGACGAGGTGGCGGGCCATTGCCGAAACGCTAACCGCCACACCCCATTCCGACTCGTCTGCACGGATCGACTCGGCCGCGGTGGTGCGTCTACGGTTCCGCGCATGGCTGCCGATACGCACAACATCACCGTCGAAGAGTTCGAAAGCAAAGCCCGCACGTTCCTGGAAGCAAACGCACCGCGCAAGGAATCCGACAAGAAGTTCGTGTGGGGCGAAGGCCCCGACATGGTGGCCGTCTTCGAGGAGAAGGATCGGGAGACCGAGTTGGCCGACGTAGCTGTCGCGTGCGACTGGCGGCGCAAGAAGTTCGAGGCCGGCTTTGGCTGGATCACTGGACCGACCGAGTACGGCGGTGCTGCGCTCACCAGCGCGCACGAGCGCGCGTACCAACGACTGGAAGGCCAGTTCGAAGTTGCCGGCCAGAGCCCATTCGTCATCGGTCTCGGCATGGTTGCGCCGACGATCCTCGCTCACGGTAGTGAGGTCGCCAAGGACCTCTATCTCGAGAAGATGTACCGCGCCGACATCGTCGGCTGCCAGCTGTTCAGCGAGCCTGGCGCCGGGAGCGACTTGGCCAGCCTGCAGACCAGGGCCGTGCGCGACGGCGAGGAATGGGTCATCACCGGCCAGAAGGTGTGGACCACCGGCGCCCAGTTCAGCGACCTTGGCGAAGTCATCGCCCGCACCGATGCCGACATGCCCAAGCACAAGGGACTCACCGGCTTCATCGTCGACATGCATGCGCCGGGCGTGGAGGTCCGGCCGCTGCGCCAGATGACCGGCGGCGCCAGCTTCAACGAGGTGTTCTTCAACGAAGTGCGCGTCCGCGACGACCATCGTCTCGGCGACGTCAACAACGGTTGGAACGTGGCGCTCACCACACTCATGAACGAGCGAGCTGCCATCGGTGCAGGCGGCGGGGGCAGCGGCATCAACATGTACACGCGTGTCACCGAGATGGTGCGTCACTTCGGGCTCGACAAGGACCCATTGGTCCGCAACGAGTTGGCCAACCTGCTGATTCATCAGAAGGTCGCCGGGTACAACAACCAGCGGGCCATGGACAAGATCAAGGCCGGCCAGTTGCCGGGGCCGGAGATGAGCATCGCCAAGCTCGCCGGCACGCTCAACAGCCTGCGGTTGTGTGACTTCGTGTCGAAGGTTCTCGGGCCGAAGCTGATCGCCGACACCGGCGAGTGGGGCACGTACGCATGGAGCGCGTTGATCCTTGGCACCCCCGGCGGCCGCATCGCCGGCGGTAGCGACGAGATCATGCGCAACATCGTTGGTGAGCGAGTACTGGGCCTGCCCAAGGACCTTGGCATCGACAGCAAGTCGCCCTTCAAGGACCTCAAGGTCGGCACTCAGAAGGACTGACCACAGCGTCGCATTCGTCGCCAGTTCATCTGCGCGACACTTTTGTGCATGGGGGCATTTCGAACGGACTGGGACACCGCCGCGAATCTGCGGTACGACGTGTGGACGACCACCAACGGCGGGGAGGTCATCCCCGGCGTGCTGTCGCCGTTCACTGCCACCTTGTACAACGAGCTGGACTACCGCAGCATGGCGGCGCTGATGAAGCCCTACGCGACGGCGCATCGGGTGAAAGTCTTCAGGCCTCCCGTCGGCAACTTCTTCGGAGTCACCGCCGGCCGCCTCACCCTCAACGTCGGCTTTTCTGTTGCTGCGATGAGCTGCCTCGATCGCGACATCGCGACAGCGATGGCCGGCCAGTTCTTTCAAGGCAGCGACGACGCTCTGCGTTATCTCATCACTGCCCCGGCTGCAGAACTTGCTGCGACGATGGCGACTGCCACTGCCCAGCGCGAAGCAGCAGAGCTCGAGTCGCGGGAGGCCCAGGAAGACCTGTACGCCGACCGACTGAGCGGACAGGGTGCCATCGATCGCGACCTGCCACTCAAAGCTGCATGGAAGCGCTTCAACGACCTGATTCCGTCGACGCTGGAACTACTGAATCGCCACTTGATTGTGTCGACAGCGGCGGGCGAGATGTCAGTCCGGCTCGCAGGCGTGATCGGCGCTGGTGGGGGCGACCCGAACGCGATCATCGGTCTGTGCAGCGGCCTCGGCAACGTGGAGAGTTCGCTGCCCGCGCTGCGGCTGTACGACCTGGCGATCGTGGCGCGGCGATACGCAAGCGTGAAGAAGATTCTGCTGGCCGGCGACACGTCTGCGGTGGTCACCGCACTTGCTGCGCCGCCCGACAAGGGGTGGGAGGCGTTCGCCGACGAATTCGACGAGTTCATCCATCGCTACGGCTTTCGGGTGCAGGGCGAAGCGGACCCGACCGTTGAAGACTGGAGCGAGAACCCGACGTTCGTCATCTCACAGGTCCGCTCGATGATCGGACTGAAGCCCAATGAGTCACCGGCCGCACACCAGAAGGCTGCTGCTGCGTCACGTGTGAAGCTGGAGAAGTCGGTTCGCGCTGGACTGGCCGCCGAGATCCGTCCCACATTCGATTCCGCTCTGGTCGAGGCGCAGCGGTTCACGGTCATGCGCGAACTGACGAAGGCTGTGTGGGTACTCGGCACCCGCCGCCTGCGGCCTCCCCTGTTGGCTGTCGCGGACGGCCTGGCTGCTGCCGGCCACATCCGCCGCGCGGACGACGTGCTGTACATGACGTACCGGGAGGTCGAAACACTGGCAAAGGGGAACACGATCGACGATCTCGTCGAGTTGGTGGCCTTGCGCAAGAAGCAGCGCAAGCAGGCGGAAGACTACACACTGCCCGACGCTTGGGTCGGGTCAGTCGTGCCGACAAAGCGGGCAAAGGTTGTCGCGACGAAGTCGCTGAGTGGCTTGGGCGTCAGCGGTGGCATTGCGACGGGGCGAGCGCGCATCATCCTCAACACCGAGGCGGCCTTCGAGCGCGAGATCGAACCTGGCGACATCCTGGTCGCACCGTTCACCGACACGCCATGGACCCCGCTGTTCATCCCGGCCGCCGCCATCGTCGTGGAGACCGGCGGCATGCTCTCCCACGCAGCCACCGTCGCCCGCGAGTTCGGCATCCCATGCGTCGTCCTCGTCCACGACGCAACAAGGATCATCACCGAGGGCGACACCATTGCAGTCGACGGAGCCGCCGGCACGGTCAGGATCGTGAAGCGCGTCTAGTCCCGTTTTGACGTGGTTGTGTGCGTCGGGTAGCGCTGAGCGCTACCCGACGCACACAAACCAACGCGATTTCCGACCTATCGCACGGTCATACACCAGTCGACACGGCCGTGTGGAGGCCGTGCTCATTGGCCCAGCGGCCGACATCGCGGCCTTCCAGGGCCGCCGCCAACAGATCCGGAAAGGCATCAGGGGTGCAGGCGAACGACGGTACACCCAGCGCGGCAAACGTGGCAGCCTGCGCGTGGTCGAAGGCAGGGGCGCCTTCGTCGCTGAGCGCCAGCAGCACTACGACGCACACGCCTGCCTGCTGCAGCATTGCAATGCGATCGTGTAGCAGCGCCGAGTTGCCGCCTTCGAACAGATCGCTCACGAGCACCAGGACCGTGTCGGCCGGGCGCGTGATCAACTGCTGGCAGTAGCCGATCGCCTGGGCGATGTCGGTGCCGCCACCGAGCTGCACACCGAACAAGACCTCCACTGGGTCGTGCAGCAGTGGCGTCAGGTCTGCGACTGCGGTGTCGAAGGCAATCACACTGGTCCGCAACGCAGGCATCGAGGCAAGCACCGCCCCGAAGACCGATGCGTACACGACGCTGTCGGCCATGCTGCCCGACTGGTCGATGGCAACGATCACATCGCGTGACAAGCTGCGCTGACGGCGGCCGTACCCCACCAGTCGCTGGGGAATGACGGTGTGCTGGTCGGGAAGGTAGTGGCGCAAGTTGGCGTGGATGGTGCGGCCCCAATCGATGTCGCTGGGGCGTGGACGACGAGTGCGCTGCGAGCGCGCCAGCGCACCATGCACCGCCTGCTTCGTGCGCGACGCGAGCCGACGCTCGATCTGCTCGACGACCTGCGCTATCAGCAGACGGGCGGTCGCGCGTGTGGCGTCGGGCAACAGCTTGTTGAGCTCGACGAGCAGCGTGACGAGGTGCAGGTCTGGCTCGACCGCTCGCAGCATCTCGGGCTCGAGTAGCAGTTGACGCAGCTTCAATCGGTCAATGGCGTCGCGTTGCAGCACCTGCACCACGCTGCTCGGGAAGAAGTTACGAATATCGCCCAGCCAGCGCGCCACCGCGGGCGCCGACGAACCAAGGCCACCTGAACGCGCCCCTCCGCCACGACGACCGGGTCTCGCGTCGTACACCGCCGCGAGCGCCGCGTCGATACGCGCATCAATGCCGTCCAGTTGAAGACCGGTGACGCCCTGACCGGCACTGCCGGCGTCGCCCTCCTCCGTACCACCCAGCACCATCCGCCAGCGGCGCGACCGTTCGCCATCGCTGACGCGGCCCGGGAACTCGCTCACGAGGCAACCCCGAGCATCTGTCGCACGGTAGCGAGTGCCATGGCGGAGCGTTGCTCATCGACCTCGGCGCCGAACCCGATACCGGTGGCGGGCGCAAGATCGGCAAGCAGCAACCCAAGTTGACGACGCTCGGCCGGCTCGAAACCTCCAAAGGTTCGGCGCAGCAGCGGAACGGTCGCAACGAACGAGTCTGGGGCCAACGACGACACCCACGCGTCGATCACATCGAGTAGCTCGCGGTCGTGCACCAGCACCGTTCCACTTCCTGCGACGAAACCCTCCACGAACGATGCACCGACGGCTGGGGCGGTGCCGACCGACAACGCCCGCGACACGCGACTGCCGACCTGTGATCGCTTCCACGCACCGCCGTCGTGCAACAGCCGTGTGGCACGGCCCTGCACCAGACCGTGAACGTCACTGCGCTCGGCAATCAACGTCAGCACGGCTGGCCATTCGCCGCGACGGGCGTGATGGTCAGTGAGCGCGAGGGCAGCCTGCACACCTGCCAAGCGCTCGACCATCGCGGCGGCGGCGGCGTCATCCAACGAACGACAGGCCATCAGTGCACCGGCAAGCGCACGAATCACCAGACCGTCGAACACTCGTCGCAGTGCGGAGGCACCAGTGCCGCGCACGTCGCCGTAACGGAGCGCACGAGCGAGCGGTCCGAGCGTGTCGATGACCTGCACGACATCCGGGTCGTGGGCCGCCTGGGCTTCCACTCTGACGACCACCGGCTGCACGACATCGGGCAGGTCGGCGAGCAGCGCGTCGTCGAGAATCTGCACCAGGTCAGCGAGCGCTGTAGCGGCTGCGGCACGCTCCAGCAGCCGATGGGTGGCGGCAGCGGCGACCGTGGTGCCGTGCGCCGACAGCTCGATCACGCGGATCGTGAGCTCGGGCTCCCACCGCAACGCCCATGTCTCACGGAACGTCCCGCTGCTGCCGCGCCCCTCCTCCACCGAACCCCACGAGACACCGAGCGCGCGCAGTCTGTGGAGCAGCACCGACCGATTGCGACCGTTGGAAGCTCGTACATCCAGCTCGACAGTCTGCGCGTCGGCCGACGGCTTCAGCCGCACCTTGCGCTGCTGCGCAGCCACGTCACGCGCCAGCGGCACCTGCGGGGCATCGTCGGGCACCTCGCCAATGGCATCACCGATGACCAACTCGCGATCAATGAGAGCCAGCCCAGTGCTGCCGGCCATCACGGTGTCGGCGGCATCGAGCACCTCAGCCAAACCGGGCCGAGGTCGCAGACGCAGCGCGGCGAGAGCACCTGCGGTGCGGGTGGCCGCGATCAGGTGATCGGGGGACGCCGACAATCCACGCTCACGCAACAGCCGAGCGACCTCCACGAACCACCGGCTGAGACCTGCCGGGCCCGGGTGGCGGAACACGTGCGCGTACCAGCCCGGGCTGCGCACGCCGGCCCCGTAGCCCGTAGCGTTCGCCAAGCGACGGTGGGTCCACGGCACCCAACTGACGCCCACCTTCACCTTCGGCAGGCCGCGCAGCGTTCGAGCGTCGATGGTGGCGGGCGGCAGCGGTTGGTAGAGAGCAGGCACGTGCCACGCACCGCACACCACAGCGATGCGTTGGTGTCCATCGGCGAGGGCCTTACGAAGCGTCTGACGCATGAAGGCTTCCCGCTGTGCCTCCCCCGCCGACGCAGCCTCCCATCCGCCACGGACCGCCGCCATCGCCTCGGCAACGGCTTCGAACGCGTGAGCGCCGTCGCCACGGTGCTCGATCACGTCGTCCCACCAGCGCTCCGGGTCGGGGTCTCCAGCCGCGGCCGCCAGTGCGGCCAACGGGTCGCCCACCGGGTGCTCGGCCAGCCGCAGCTCGCCGTCCTCCGCACCGTGCCCCCGAGCCAAGGAATTCGCGAGCGGGAGGTCCATCGCCCGCACCGGCACGTCGTGAGCATGGGCCCACACGAACGCCTGCCACTCGGGACTGAACTCACCGAACGGCAAGAACGCGGCACGCTGCGGAGTGTCCACGACGTAGCCCAACAGCGCCACCGGAGGCACCAGCTGCTCGTGCCCCACCCACGCCAGCGCCACCTCGCAATCCGCGGGCAGCTCGACCAACACCACGGTCGGCTGCAGTTCGTCGAGAGCGCGCACCACCGACCGAGCAGACCCGGGCCCGTGGTGACGAATCCCCAAGAGCCGCACCACCGGCGGGGCCGCTGCGCTCATGCCACCGCTGCGACGACGTCGGTCATTCCAAAGTCGTTGCCAACGAACAACAACGCCTCGTCAAGCTCCATCGCCAACGCATACGCGAAGCAGTCGCCAAAGTTGAGTCGAGCCGCGTGCCGGCCCCTTCCAAAACGCCGCCAGCCATCCAGCGCCACCACAGCGGTTTCGGCGGTCACCGGGCGAACCTCGACCCCGATCCTCAGCAACATCGCATCGAGCTGGGCGCGACCCAACAGACCGAGGCAAGATTCGACCACCATGCAGGCTTCCACCAAGGTCACCGCACTGATTCGCCAGGGCTGAGCTTCCTCGAGACAGGTTTGCAGCGCTTCCCATCCGGGCTCACCCATCAGCACCGACACGAGCGCCGACGAGGCCACGACGCTCACGACGGCAACCCGTGCTCGTCATAACCAAGGATTTCGTCCTCGGTGCGATGATCGAGCACTGGCAACGCGTGAGCCGTCGCCAGGATGTCGTCGAGTGAGGTTCTTCGCGCGCGTACCCGACGCTCGTCCGCCAGTCGCCGCTGCAATGCCGTGATGACCGCATCGGTCAGTGATTCGCCGGTGAGTTCGGCCAGCTCGCGCGCCAATTGGTCAGCCGTATCGCTCTTTATACTCAGGGCCATTCTGGAAGTCTACCTAACTTTCTTCCTAGGTGTATGCCTCGTTCACAGTTCGCGACAGGCGTCGTAGAACTCGACCCATTCGGCTCGATCGCGTACGACGGCTTCCAGGTACTCGCGCCAGGCGACCTGGTCGTGCACCGGGTCCTTCACCACCGCGCCGATGATGCCGGCGGCCACATCGGCCGCGCTGAGCTGGCCGTTGCCGAAGTGCGCTGCAAGCGCAATGCCGTTGGTGACCACCGAGATTGCCTCGGCGGTCGACAGCGAGCCGGTGGGCACCTTCAGGCTGACCCGACCGTCCTCGGTGGCGCCGCTGCGCAGCTCACGGAAGATGGTGACGACCCGACGAATCTCCTCGTCGGCCGCTGGAACTGCGGGCAACCGCAGTGCCGTGCCAAGCTCCGCGACCCGCCGCTCGACAATAGCGACCTCCTCGTCGATGTCGGCCGGCAGCGGTAGCACCACCGTGTTGAACCGGCGGCGCAAGGCTGCGGACAGGTCGTTCACCCCACGGTCGCGGTCGTTGGCGGTGGCGATCACGTTGAAGCCGCTCACTGCCTGCATCTCGCCCCCCAGCTCAGGAATCGGCAAGGTCTTCTCACTCAGCACGGTGACGAGCGCATCCTGCACATCACTGGGCATGCGTGTCAGTTCCTCGACACGCGCAATTGCACCACGCTCCATCGCCCGATAGAGCGGGCTGGGCACCAACGCCCCGAGGCTTGGGCCTTCTGCCAGCAGCCGCGCATAGTTCCAGCCATAGCGCAACTGCTCCTCGGCGGTCCCCGCCGTACCCTGCACGAGCAAGGTGGAGTCGCCACTGATGGCTGCTGTCAGATGCTCGCTGAGCCACGTCTTCGCAGTGCCCGGCACACCGAGCAGCAGCAGTGCTCGGTCGGTGGCAAGTGTCGCGACCGCGATCTCCACGAGCCGACGCTGCCCCACATACTTCGGCGTCAGCACTGTGCCGTCGGCCAAGGTGCCACCCAACACGTAGGTGACAACTGCCCATGGCGAGAGCCTCCAGTTCGGTGGGCGCTCACGGTCATCGACTGCCGCGAGAGCGGCAAGTTCGTGGGCGAACTCCTGCTCGGCATGGGGGCGCAGGACGGTGGAGGGCGCGGTGGTTGTGGGCAGAGCGTCGGGGGACTTCATGCAAGCTCCAGTTCGGTGAGCATGTGATGGCGGAGATGGGCGAGGTCGGCCAGCGCGAACGCCAGCCCGATGGATGGTGACGACGGGTCGACGCGATCGATTGCCTGCGCGACGGCTGGCAACGACGACGGATCCATGCGAGCCAGCAGGTTGACGAGTACGGCCTTGTGCGCACGACCAAGCTCGGCCGATGACAGGCCGGCTGCCAGCGTGCGCGCCACCTGCGCCGGCGGCGCCGACAGCAGCGGCACGAGCTCGGGCACTATGGGAAGTTCCGGCAGCTCTGCCAGCAGCTCGACAACGGGGGGATGCTTGGCGGTGCAAGCAAGACGCGGCGACCACTCGATCATCCAGTGGCCCAGCGGCCCGGCTGCCACCATCGCACGCGCGTGGCGGTTTGCGTCGGTTCGGTGGCGCGCCAGCACGGGCGGAACCAGCTCGGGCGCCAGCCGGCGGCTGTTGCGCACGACAGCCAGCACCCACTCGTCCTCCAGCAGCGGCCAGTCGGCTACCACCCGTCGCCACGTCTTGGTTGCCGCCTGGGGCGTGGGCGGCCGCGGGTCGTGGGTTGGCGGTGCCACTGTTGCCACGGGCGCGCCCGGCAGCAAGCCGGCTCGGCGCACGACAGTGCACCCGGCGACCTGCTGCAGGAGTCGTTGCGACGGAGTGGGCCGTGGGTCGTCGGCGGCAAGGTCGGCGAGGCCGCCGGCGGGCGGCGTCGGTGGGTCGCGCCGATCTGTTCCGAGCAGAGCGACGGTGACCATCTCGTTCCAATAGTCGTTCATCAGCCGGCCGCCAGAAACGACGGGTCGGCGGTGGGCCCGAGGTCGATGACCCTGTCAGGGAGGTGCGCGGTGAGTGGCACCATTCCGTGCGGGGTCCACTCCACGGTGATGGGCACCGGCCTGCCCTCGCTACACGCCAACAAAGCACCGACGCCGGTAACTCCCTCCACGAGCGGTAGTGAGCCGCCATCATCGGTCAGTACCCAGCGCGCGCCCGCCCGGGCTGGCGCCGCCAACACGCACACCGGGTAGCGCTCGATCCACGGTTCCGCGGCGACGGCCGCGCCCACCTGCGCGCAGGCCTCAGCGATGGAACATCCGACGATGCCGGTCGCGGGGGCAGGGTCGCCGTGTCGACGGCCGACCAGCACCCGCAAGCCCAGTGCGCCTGGATAGCGGAACAGGTCGGCATGAACCTGTGTGCCCACCATCATCGACGTATCGAGGGTTTGCCCGTACGCTGCGAACGAGAGCATCATCGCCCAGCGGCCTGATGTTTGGCCGCGCAACCACAGACGCCGCACCTCGATGCGGTCCTCGCGCACGTCGCTGCGCCCCATCACCGCCCAGTGGTCGGTGTCTGGGACGCCCGCCAACACGTCGGCCTGGCGCACCTGCCAACCAATTGCGGCCGCGACCGAATCTGCCAGCGGCGGCGGCAGCGACCCCATCTGGCGACCTGCCGTAGCGAGCAGGTGAAGCGCCCCCAACTCGGACAGCACCTGCTGATGCCAATCCGGGTGGGCACCGACCACACCCGCAAGCCGTCGAACACGGTTGGCCAACCCGCCCACCTGCGCGTCGATGAGGCGCGCCGCTAGGTCGTCCCACGTGGAATAGCGGGCCAGCGCAGGGTCGGCCAACCCGGTCCGAACGCGGTCATCGAGCCAACGGTCGAGTTCTGCCAGGCCGGCAGCCATGCGAGCAACACGATTATCTCGACCGGCGTTGGGATCGCGGTCGGGGAAGATGGGCGGCGCAATCAGCCCCACATCGTCACCGTCGTCGGCCGACGGCACTGGCGCCGGCACAGCGACCACCTCGGGAACCTCCGCTGCCTGCTTTGCCGAATTCGCAACCGCACTGGCCACCACTGCTGCGGCGAAGGCCGGAGCTTCACCCTCGGCCACCTGACCGCGGGCCCACAGCAACAATAATGCGAGCGCGTGCTTGCACGGCAAGACCCGGCTGGGGCAACTGCACCGCACGGCCACTGCGACATGGTCGATCGCGCACTCGTACGGCTCGGCGCGGCCACCTGTGCAGCGCCCCCAGACGGCACGCTCGTCGCAGCCGGCGCCCACCCACCGGCTGGGGACGGCCAACGGCTGCGCGGCCGTGAGCGACGACGGCTTGGGCGCGAGCGCGAACACCTGTTCCGCCTGCCACCGTGCTGCCGCAGCCACCTCACTCATCACCGCCACGGTAGCCAGAGGGTGCGACACAGAAGTCCCGCCCGGCCCTTCAATGGAGGGTTCCGGCGACCTACGGCGGTGTTGGAGCCCTCCATTGGGGCTCTGACCCGTGCGGATGTGACGAATCGCCCTAACCATTGGGCAACCGGTCCCCGCCGCCCGGGAACCTGGCAATGACACTGAACGACCTATTGGTATGCGATTCATCTCCAGTTCAACCACTCGATCCACCCGTCAACTTGCAGGCGCTGCGTGCGCTGTCGGGTTGCTCACGCTGGCCCTTGGGTGCGGCGACGAGGAGAGCACCTCCGACACCACGACGGCTGCCGCGACCGAGTCCACCACTGCAACCGACGAGATCACGCTGACGGGTCAGTGGGCGCGCACCAGCCCGATGATGGCCACCCTGGGCGCCGCGTACGTCACGATCACCAGCCCGATCGACGACAAGTTGCTCAGTGCCTCCGCCGACAGTTCCATCGCTGCCACCGTGGAGGTGCACGAGACGTACACGATCGAGCCAGGCTCCGACACGACAATGATGGGCTCCGACACGACAATGGTGGGGTCGGCAGACGGAGAAATGGGCATGCGTCCGGTTGAGTTCATTGTGCTGTCCGCCGGCACCGCCCTGGAGCTGAAGCCCGGTGGCTACCACATCATGTTGATCGACCTGGTCAAGCCGCTGGAGGTGGGCACCACTGTGCAGCTCACCCTCACCTTCGAAAAGGCTGGCGCAGTCACCATTGACGTGCCAGTTCTCAACGAAGCGCCGTAGCCGTGAGGCCGTCGCGCCCGGTTGCTCGCCTCGCCACCGGCGTGGCTATTGGGCTCTTGCTGGTGAGCGCCTGTTCGCACTCGCAGAACGCCTCCGTCGCCGACGTTCCATTCACAGGAGCCGACGGTTCGGTGACGTCGGTAGCTGACTTCGCTGGGAGACCGTTGGTCCTCAATATGTGGGCCACATACTGCGTCCCATGCGCGAAGGAGATGCCAGCGCTCGACGAGATCGCCACCGAGTTCGCCGACGAGGTGAACGTCATTGGCGTCAACGTGTTCGACACACCGCAAAAAGCGGCGGCGTTCGCACGCGAACTCGGTGTCGGCTACTCCCAGTTCAGCGACCCCGATGGCGCACTCTCCACGGCACTCGCTGTCACTGGCCTGCCTGCCACCGCCTTCTTCGATGCCAACGGCACGCTGCTCGATGTGCACCAGGGTGCATACACCGCCGCAGAACTACGCGACGCGATCACAACCCACCGACTCACCGGCTCCGAAGGGACCGAAACCTCATGATCACTTTCCACCGAATGGCACTCCTCAGCATTGGCACGTTGCTTCTCGCAGCGTGCGGGGACGAGGCTTCTCCGAAGGTGCTGAGCGGATACGAACTCGACCCGGCCCCCGTCGTCGGTTCTGTAAGTCTTCCAGACACGACCAACGGCGATGCCGACTTTGCCATGCAAGCCGAGGACGGGCGACTGCTGATCGTGTACTTCGGGTATACGCAATGCCCCGACGTGTGCCCCACCACGTTGGCCGAGGTGAAGAAGGCATTGAAGGAGATGGGGAGCGGGGCAGACCGGGTGGATGTGGCGATGGCCACCATCGACCCGAACCGCGACGCCGACGACATCATCAGTGGATACGTGCAGAGCTTCATCCCTGGCGCACACGCACTCCGCACGGAAGATCCAGACGAGCTGAGGGCTGTCGCGGATGCGTTCGGCGTCAGCTACTCGGTCACCCCGACCGCAGACGGCAAATTCGAAGTGACCCATAGCGCCGCAATGTACGTGGTCGACTCCACCGGCACTGTGGTGGTCACCTGGCCCTTCGGGATCAACGCCGAGGCAATCGCAACGGATCTCGAGATCCTCCTCGATCGCAGCCCGTCATGAGACGCCGGCAGTTCTTCGCTTCGCTCGCGGGCGCGCTCGCCATGCTGACAATTGCAAGCTGCGGTGCCGAACGGACGAATGCTGTCGAGACCCGGCCACTGGGGGCCGACGAGCGAGTCACGTATGAATACATCGTGCCGCTGGGCACGGGTGACCGTCTCGACAGCGGCG
>Ga0105047_10000748_pt1 | contig 56589 bp, 59 predicted proteins | sample MAT04_FD_78384 | JGI IMG/M metagenome (GOLD analysis project Ga0105047, IMG submission 78384) | Freshwater microbial communities from Lake Fryxell liftoff mats and glacier meltwater in Antarctica - MAT-04 (megahit assembly) | ecosystem: Environmental > Aquatic > Freshwater > Ice > Liftoff... | reverse complement strand
ATGCTCGAAGCCGGGGAGGACGCCCGCTTCATCGCTCGGCGGCTGGTGATCCTGGCCAGTGAAGACGTCGGCATGGCCGAGCCGCAGGGCCTGCTCGTGGCTGATGCCGCCGCACGGGCCGTCGAGTTCGTCGGGCTGCCCGAGGCGCAGCTCAATCTGGCCCACGCCACCGTCTTCTTGGCCATGGCGCCCAAGTCGAACCGGATCACCGCCGGTCTCGGCGCCGCCCGCGAAGACGTGCGAAGCCAACCGATGGGGGAGGTGCCGCTGCACCTGCGCGACGCCCACTACCGCGGGGCGCGCTCGCTCGGACACGGCGCCGGCTACGAGTACCCCCACGACGACCCCACGGGCTGGGTCCCCCAGCACTACCTTCCGCCCGAGCTGTCCGGTCGTCGCTACTACGAGCCGACCCTCCACGGCGCGGAAGGTCCGATCGCTGCGGTGCTCGACGAGCGTCGGGCTCGCCACGTCCCGCATCACCCCACCCCCGAACACCCCACCCCCGAACCGGTGGACGTTGATGCGCGCCAGAGCGCGACAACGTCCACCGGTTCGGGGGAGGGCGGAGGTGCGACGTGACGGCGGCCGACCTCGCCGCCGTGCTGCTCACCGTGGGCGGCCTGGTCGTGCTGGTGTTGCTCGTGGTGGTGAGCCTGTCGTTGCTGCGGGCCTTGCGTGAGGCTCAGCGGACGCTGCGCCAGCTGCGGCTGGAGACCCTGCCGTTGGTGCACGAGATGCGCGACGCCGTGGCCCTCGCCGGCCAGGAGGTCGGCCGCGTCGACGAGCTCGTGGCCCAGGCCGAGGAGGTCACGGCCAGCCTCGAAGCCTCTTCGCGCGTGGTCGACGCCGCCATCACCAACCCGCTCATCAAGGTGCTCGCCGTCATCCGCGGCCTCACCCGGACCCTCGGCGACGTGCTCGTGCCCGGACGCCGCAAACGTCGGGCCAAGCGGGCCACCTTGTCGGCGAGGCGCTCGACTGGGAGGCGGGCCGCGTGATCTACCCGAAGCGGCTGATCTGGTTCAGCGCCGGTGCCGTCGTCGGCGCCGCCGGGACGGTCTACGGCTACGTGCGCGCTCGTGAGGCCGCCAAGGTGGAGCCCGACCAGGTGGCCGATGCCCTGGTCGGCGCCGCTCGCCGAGCCACGACGGGTGTGCGCGACCTGGTGGCCGACACCGGCAACGCCATCCGCGATGCCGAGTCCGAGATCCGAGACGGCCTCGACCGGCGTCCGGGCTGAGCCCACCGTTCGAAACGGCGCGCAGTGTGGGCCACGGGTGTCGCCGAGCCGCGCCGGAACGACTGGGGCCAGGGTGAGCAGCGGTCGGTAGGCTGCCCGGACCATGAACCCGATGTCCGCCAACGAGCTCCGCCGAGCCTTCACGTCGTTCTTCGAGGCCCGCGGCCACCAGATCGTCCCGTCGGCGAGCCTCATCCCGCACGACCCCGACCTGCTGTTCACGGTGGCCGGCATGGTGCCGTTCAAGCCGTACTTCCTCGGCGAGGAGCAGCCACCGTTCACCCGGGCCACGACCGTGCAGAAGTGCGTGCGGGCGGGCGGCAAGGACTCGGACCTCGAGGACGTCGGGCGCGACACCCGCCACCTGTCGTTCTTCGAGATGCTCGGCAACTTCTCGTTCGGCGACTACTTCAAGCCCGAAGCCATCCCCATGGCGTGGGAGCTGGTCACCGAGCTGTTCGGGCTCGATCCCGACCGCCTGTGGGTGACGGTGCACCACACCGACGACGAGGCCGAGCAGATCTGGCTCGACGAGGTCGGCGTGCGGCCCGACCGCATCCAGCGCCTGGGCGAGGACAACTGGTGGGGTCCTCCCGGCGGTCCGCCCGGCCCGTGCGGGCCGTGTTCGGAGATCTACGTCGACAAGGGCGCGGCCTATGGGCCCGACGGCGGCCCGGCCAACCCCGACGCCGAGGAGCGGTTCCTCGAGATCTGGAACCTCGTGTTCATGCAGTTCGCCCGCGACGTCGACGGCACCGACGTCGAGCTGCCCAAGAAGAACATCGACACCGGCGCCGGCCTCGAGCGCATCCTCGGCGTGCTCCAGGGCAAGGACTCGGTGTTCGACATCGACGTGCTGGCACCGCTCGTCGAGCGCGCCCAGTCGCTCACCGGTCGCTCGCTCGGCCAGTCGAACCGCACCGACGTCTCGCTCCGCATCCTGGCCGAGCACGCCCGCACCATGTCGTTCCTCGTGTCCGACGGCGTGTTCCCCTCGAACGAGGGCCGCGGCTACGTGCTGCGTCGCATCATCCGGCGCTCGGTGCGCCACGCCTACCTGCTCGACGTCGACCACCTCGTCACGCCCGATCTGGTCGACACCACCGTCGAGGTCATGGGCGAGGCCTATCCCGACCTCGTCCGCAACCACTCGTTCGTGCGCGACGTCGTGGCCCGCGAGGAGGAGCGCTTCCGCTCCACCCTCAAGCAGGGCATCGCCATCCTCGACGACGAGCTGGCCGACCTCCCCGAGGGTGGCACGCTCGGCGGGTCGGTGGCCTTCTTGCTGCACGACACCCACGGGTTCCCGCTCGAGCTCACCCAGGAGATCACCGAGGAGCGCGGCATCGGCGTCGACCAGGACGGCTTCGCCACCGAGATGGCCGAGCAGCGTCGCCGAGCCAAGGACGCTCGGCGCAGTGACGGCGGCGACACCGATGCCGAGGCGTTCACCGCGCTGCTCGAGGAGTTCGGGCCGACCGACTTCACCGGACGTGACGAGCTGACCTCCGTCGCCCGGGTGCTGGCCGTGGTGCCCGACTCCGCGGGCGACGGCCTCTCGGTGGTGCTCGACCGCACGCCGTTCTACGCCGAGTCCGGTGGCCAGGTCGGCGACACCGGCACCGTCTCGACCGACACGGGCACGATCGAGATCACCGACACGCGCTACGGCGCACCCGGCCTCGTGCGCCACATCGCCCACCTCTCGAGCGGCGAGGTGCTGCCCGGCCAGGTGGCCACCGCCGCGGTCGACGAAGCCCGCCGCGCCGCCATCCGGCGCAACCACACCGCCACCCACCTGCTGCACTGGGCCCTGCGCGAGGTGCTCGGCGAGCACGTCAAGCAGCAGGGCTCGCACGTCGACCCCGATCGGCTCCGCTTCGACTTCAGCCACTACGAGGGGCTCACACCGGCGGAGATCATCCAGGTCGAGGACCTGGTCAACGCCGATGTGCTCGAGAACCATGAGGCCCGGCACTTCGAGACCTCGAAGGACGAGGCCGAGACGCTCGGGGCCATCGCCTTCTTCGGCGACAAGTACGGCGATCGCGTGCGGGTCCTCGAGGCCGGCCCCCACTCGATCGAGCTGTGCGGCGGCACCCACGTGTCGGCCCTCGGCGACATCGGCACCGTCAAGATCGTCTCCGAAGGCTCGATCGGCTCGAACATGCGCCGCATCGAGGCCATCACCGGGTTCGGCCCGATCGACCGCCTCCGCGACGAGGAGGCCACCATCGCCGCGGCGGCTGACGTGCTCGGCGTGGCCACCGATGACCTCCTCGACGCCATCGAGCGACGCGTGGCCGAGGTGAAGGAACTGCGCGAGGAGGTCAAGGTCCTCAAGCGCCAGGCGGCCGGGAGCCGTGCGGGCGAGCTCGGGGCCCTGGCCGTCGACGGCGTGGTCGTGGCCCGCGTCGATGGGATGGACCGTGACGGCCTGCGCGACCTGGCCCTGGCCATCCGGGACCAACCCGAGGTGCGGGCCGTGATCCTGGGCGGCGAGCCCGATGGCGGGGGAGCGGCGCTCGTGAGCGCGGTGGCACCCGATGCCGGTCTGCACGCGGCGGAGCTCATCGCCGGTGCAGCCGAGGCCATCCAGGGCGGCGGGGGCAAGAGCCCCGATCTCGCCGTGGCCGGCGGGCGCAACCCGGCCGGCCTCGACGAGGCGCTCGACCTCGTGCGCGCTGCCGTCGGCATCGCCTGACCGACCACCGTCGTGCGCACCCTCGGCATCGATCTGGGCAGCAAGCGGATTGGCGTCGCCGTGTCCGACACCGACGGCCGTGTGGCCACGCCCATCGAGACGGTGCTGCGCTCGGGTGATCGGCAGGGCGACCATCGACGGCTGCTGGCCATCGCCGCCGAATGGGAGGTCGAGCACATCGTCGTCGGGCTCCCGTTGTCGATGGACGGATCCCACGGTCCCGCCGTGCGCCTCGTGCTCGACGAGGTGGCGCAGCTGCGCGACCTGTCTCCGGTGCCGGTCGACACCTACGATGAGCGCCTCACCACCGTCACCGCCGAACGCTCCCTGCGAGACCTCGACCTCGACGCCAAGGCCCGTCGTAAGGTCATCGACCAGGTGGCAGCCGCCGTGCTGCTCCAAGCCTGGCTCGATGGTCACCGGTCCGAGCGCGGCGAACCCACCCCCGAAACCTGAGGTCCCTCCCGTGCCCGATCCCGACACACCCGACGAAGCGGACGGCGCCGTCGACGTCGACGAGCTCGCCTGGGCCGAGGACCCGACGGGCCACGATGTCGCCGATGACTCCACCTGGGGTGACGGCGAGGTCGATGGCGACGACGGCGGCTGGGAGGAGGGCGATCCGGGCGACGACGATTACGTGTACGTCCCCGAGGAGCCGGGGCTCTTCCGGCGCTTCGCCACCGTCGGCATCGTGCTCGGCATCCTCGTGGTCCTCCTGCTGGGGGCCGGGTTCGTCTGGGTGCGCGACCGTCTCGAGCCCCCCGGCCCGAAGGACCCCGTCGAGCTGACCATCCCGCCCGACGCCACCACCGCCCAGATCGCCGGCCTCCTCGAGGACGAAGCGGTCATCTCCGACGCCACCATCTTCCGCTACTACGTGAAGTGGCAGAACGCCGGCCCGTTCCAGGCGGGCGACTACGACGGGCTCACCACCAACCAGGCCATGGGCGCTGTGGTCGATCGACTCGACACCGGCCCCCTGCCGCCCGACACGACGCAGATCATCATCCCCGAAGGCCTGTGGCTGTCCGATGTGCGCGGCAACGTGCTGGCTGCCTTCCCGGAGATGGACGGGGCCGAGCTCGACGCCGTGCTGGCCACCGCCCGGTCCCGGTACCAACCGGCCGCACCGTTCGATGGCACCCGAGCCCTGCTCGAGGGCCTGCTCTTCCCCGCCGGCTACGAGGTCGGCGACGACGACCGCGCCGACGAGGCGAAGCTCATCCAGCAGATGATCGACACGTTCGACCGGACGTCCGACGAGGTCGGCATCGGCGACGCCCCGAACCGTCTGTCCGGCCAGGTCGGTGACGTGACCATCACCCCCTACGAGGCCATCATCGTGGCCTCGCTCATCGAGGAGGAGGCCGGCACCGAGGCGGACAAGCCGAAGATCGCCCGCGTCGTCTACAACCGGCTGCTCCGGGGCATGTCGCTCGGGATCGATGCCACGGTGATCTACGCCAAGGGCGAGCACACCGACTCGCTCACGCAGAGCGACCTGGCCATCGACTCGCCGTACAACACCCGTCAGGTCGCCGGGCTCCCGCCGTCGCCCATCGCCATGCCCAGTCGATCGTCTCTCGAGGCGGCGCTGAACCCCTCCACCGAGGACGGATCGGACCAGTGGCTGTACTACGTGCTGGCCGACGCCGACGGCAACCACTTCTTCACCGGTGACTACGACGAGTTCCTGAACAAGGCCGAGGAAGGCCGTCAGGCCGGGCTGTTCGAGTGAGCACCTCGTCCCAGGCACCCGGGTTCTCGGGCGGGACCCGTCTCGCCGCCGTCATCGGCCACCCGGTCCGGCACTCGTTCTCGCCGGCCATCCACAACGCCGCCTTCGCCGCCCTCGGCCTGGACTGGGCCTACCTCGCCTTCGACGTGGCGCCCGGGGGGGCCGGGGCCGCCATCGAGGCCATGCGCACGCTCGGCCTCGGCGGGATGAGCGTCACCATGCCCCACAAGGACGACGTGGCCGCCGCCGTCGATCGACTCGACCCGGCAGCGGCCCGTCTCGGCGCCGTGAACTGCGTGGCGTGGGACGGCGACGTCCTCGTCGGTCACAACACCGACGGCGGCGGGTTCGTGGCCTCCTTGACCGGCGACGTCGCCTTCGATCCCGTCGGTCGGTCGTGCGCCGTTTTCGGCGCCGGCGGCGCGGCGCGTGCGGTCGTCGCCGCCTTGGGCGATGCCGGTGCCGCCGAGGTCGTCGTGGTCAACCGCACGACCCGCAAAGCCGAGGCCGCCGCTGCGCTGGCCGGCTCGGCCGGCAGGGTGGGCACCGCCAGCGACCTCCGTGCTGCTGACCTCGTCGTCAATGCCACGTCCATCGGCATGACCGGAAACGATGGCCTCCCGTTCGATGTGGGGCTGCTGCGCTCTGGGCAGGTGGTGGCCGACCTGGTCGTGTTCCCGCTGCGCACGGCCCTCCTCGTCGAGGCGGAGGCCCGAGGCGCGGTGCCGCTCGGCGGGCTGGGGATGCTCGTGCACCAGGCTGCGGATGCCTTCGCCCTCTGGACCGGGAGGGCGGCGCCGGTCGACGTGATGCGAGCCGCCGTCTCTCCTCCCTGACGCGGGCGACCCGTGTGGTTCGTGGTCGTGTAGGTTGCGCAGCCGGGGATCGGCCGAGGCGAAGTGCTCCACTTCCTCCGGCTCGTGCCGATGGTCCCACCGACGCACGAAGCAACCGGAGGTCACCGTGGCACTGCAGGGCACCATCGAGACGTTCGCCCTCCCTGATGTTCTCCGGCTGCTGGCCACCACCAGCAAGACCGGCCGACTCCACCTGTCGGGCGATCGAGGCGAAGGAAGTGTGTGGCTCGCCTCGGGGAAGCTGGTGGGCGGCGAGACGTCGGCCTCGGCGGCCACGTCGTCGACCGACGTGATGTTCGAGTTGCTGCGCTTCATCGACGGCGACTTCGCCTTCCACCAGGACGAGGAGCACGGCGAATCGAGTGATGCCGAGGACGTCGAAGACGTCCTCGGGTCCGCCGAGTCGATGCTCGAGGAGTGGACGACCCTCGAGGCCGTCGTGCCCTCGCTCGCTGGGTGGATAACCCTCGCCTCCGAGCTGCCGGGCGACGAGATCACCGTCACCGCCGAGGTGTGGTCGTCGGTGGTGCTCGTGAGCGGCGGCACCCGCGTGTCCGATCTCGCGGCCGCCTTGGAGCTCGGCGACCTGGCCGCCATGCGCTGCGTGCGCGACCTGCTCGAGATCGGCGTGGTCTCGCTCGGCGAGGCCCCGGCCGATGCTCCAGTCACCGCGCCGGCACCAGAGCCCGAGCCGTTCGAGCCCATCGCCGTCGACGAGCCCACCGACGCCGCGCCGTTGAGCGTCGTGCCCGAGGTCGACGCCCCGGCCGACGGTGATCTCGGCTTCGAACCGTTCGACATGGGCGACCTCGTGATCGAGGACGTAGCGCCGCTGCCCGAGAGCAGCCTGCTGGCCGACCTCCCGGCCGACGAACCCGTGGTTGCCCCGGCGCCGGCTGCGTCCGGCGCGCCGCCGGCCGATGCCACCGAGATCGCCCGGCAACTGGCCAACCTCAGCCCGAAGGCAGCCAAGGCCGTCGCGGCGGCGGCCAAGGCCACCACTGACGAGGAGCGCGAAGCGGCCCTCGAGGCGCTCGACGACGAGGACACGTCGCTCAACCGGGATCTTCTGCTGAAGTTCCTCGGTTCGGTGAACTCCTGACCTCCCGCGTGCTGTTCTGCGCACTGCTGGGACTCCCCGCAGGTTGGTTCGCAGGCGTGCTCGTGGACCGCATCCCGGACAAGCAGTCGCTGCTGCGTCCGTTCCCTGCCCCGCGGTTCGATGTGCTGCACCTGGCGATCCTGTTGGGGACCGTCGGGCTCTTCGCCCTGACCGGTGCCCGCTTCGACACGGCACCGGTCGGTGAGCTCGCCGTTGTGCTCGTGGTGTTCACGTCGCTGATGGCGCTGTCGGTGATCGACATCCAGATCCAGCGACTTCCTGACCGCATCGTGGCGCCCACCTACGTGCTGGTGATGAGCGGCATCACCTGGGTGTCGGTGGCCAACGACCAGCCCGAGCGGATCCGCTACGCCCTCATCGGCGGCGGGATGTGGGTCCTCATCCTCGGGGTCGGCTGGTTGGTGGGCATGGGATTCGGCGACGTGAAGGCCGGTGGCGTGATGGGACTGGCCGTCGGCTGGATGGGGCTCACCGGGCCCGACGCGCTGACCCTCGTGCTGTGGTCGCTGATCCTGGGAACCGTGAGCGCATCGATCTACGGCGTGGTGGCCAAGCTCGTCCAGACGGCTCGAACGCCGCGCTCGGAGCGCAAGCGCCTGTGGTTCGCCTTCGGCCCGTTCCTGGCTGTCGGGACCATGGTCGTCGTGCTCTTCAGCACGGCGATCGTGTGACGCGATGGCCCGGTCGGGGCCGGTGACGGACAACCGGTTCCCGTCGCCCGGCGAGGCACCGGTAGATTGACCCGGTGCTGCGCTTCCTGACTGCTGGTGAATCCCACGGCCCTGCGCTCGTCGTCATCGTCGAGGGCCTGCCGTCGGGCTTGCCGGTCACGGTCGCCGACATCCAGGGCGAGCTGGCCCGTCGCCGCCTCGGGTACGGCCGGGGCCCCCGCATGCGCTTCGAGGCGGACGAGGTCACGATCGTGGCCGGGGTGCGCCATGGCGTCACCTTGGGCAGTCCGGTGGCCATCGAGATCGCCAACTCCGAGTGGGGCCGCAGCGACAAGTGGCATGCGGAGATGTCGGCGGCGCCCGGCGAGACGGCCAGTCCGCTCACGGCGCCGCGTCCGGGTCACGCCGACCTCACGGGCATGCAGAAGTACGACGTCGACGACGCACGCAACATCCTCGAGCGGGCCTCGGCCCGCGAGACGGCGGCGCGTGTGGCCGCTGGCGCCTTGGCCAAGGCCCTGCTGGGCCAGGTCGGTGCCACCGTGGTGTCCCACGTCGTGCAGCTCGGCGATGTCCGCTCGAACGGTGCCCGTCCCGGCGTGGGCGGCCTGGGCGAGGTCGACGCGTCCGAGGTGCGCTGCCTCGACGCTGACGCCGAAGCCGCCATGATCGACGCCATCAAGGCCGCAGCCAAGGACGGTGACTCGCTGGGGGGGATGGCCGAGGTCCTCGTCTACGGGCTGCCCGTCGGCCTCGGCAGCCACGTCCACTGGGATCGCAAGCTCGACGGGATCCTGGCCCAGGCGCTGATGAGCATCCAGGCCGTCAAGGGCGTCGAGCTGGGTGACGGCTTGGCCGTGGCCGGCCGCCGTGGCAGCGAGGCTCACGACGCCATCCGCTGGGACGACCAGGCGGGGGCCTACCGCCGCGACACGACCCGCGCCGGTGGACTCGAGGGCGGCATGACGACCGGCGAGGTGCTGGTGGCCCGCGTAGCCATGAAGCCGCTGGCCACGCTCAACCGCCCGACGTTGGGCACCGTCGACACGCGCACCAAGCAGGAGACCGTCTCGTTCAAGGAGCGCACGGACGTCACCGCCGTCCCCGCCATGGGCGTGGTGGCCGAGGCCATGGCCGCCCTCGTGCTGGCGGACGAGCTGGTCCGCAAGTTCGGCGGCGACAGCGTGGGCGAGCTGCGCCGGAACCACGAGGGCTACGTCGCCCAGGTGCGCCAGCAGTCGCGCCGCCACGACGCCCCGGCCGCGGCCGTCGAACTGAACTGGGATGCGGACGAGGCATTCGTGCTGGGCTCCCTCGATGCCGAGGCACCGGCCGGCGATGGCTGAGCAGGGAACGCACCTCGTGCTCGTCGGCGCCATGGGGGCCGGGAAGTCCACCGTCGGATCTGCGCTGTCCGATGCCCTCGGACGGCCGTTCGTGGATGCCGACGAGGTGCTGTCGGCAGAGACCGGCCAGAGCGTGGCCGACATGTTCGCCATCCTGGGAGAGCCGGCCTTCCGGGCCCTCGAGGTCGCGGTCATGGCCGACCTGCTGGCCGTCGATGAACCTGCCGTGGTGGCGACCGGTGGCGGCGTCGTGCTCGACGCCGACACCCGGGCCGCGCTCCGTCGTCAGGACACCGTCTGGCTCCGGGCCGAGCCCGCCACGCTCGCCCGACGTGTGGGATCGGGGGCGGGCCGACCGCTGCTCGACCGCGATCCGGCCGGCACGGTCGAGCGCCTCGCGGCCGAGCGGGCGCCGCTCTACGAGGACGTGGCCACGCTCATCCTCGACGTGGACGGGCTCTCCGTCGCCCAAGTCGTGCGGCGCATCCTCGACGCGCCCGTCGATCCGCCCGGAGACGCCTCGTGATCGTCGTGCCGGTCGACCTCGGCGACCGCTCCTACGAGGTCGTGGTCGGGTCCGGCGCCCGCCACGAGTTGGCCCGGGTCATCCCCGGCGGTGTCCGACGGGTGGCCGTGGTCACCCAGGCCGGGGTGGGTGTCGAGGTCGATCCCGGGGTCGAGCATCGGGTGTTCCCGATCGGCGAAGGGGAGTCGTCGAAGTCGCTGTCCACCGTCGAGTCGCTGTGCCGCGCGTGGGCCGAGTGGGGTCTCACCCGCGCCGATGCGGTCGTGGCCGTCGGTGGCGGCCTCGTCACCGACGTGGGTGGCTTCGCCGCCGCCGTCTACCACCGGGGCATCCCGGTCGTCTACGTGTCGACCACGCTGCTCGGTCAGATCGACGCGGCCATCGGCGGCAAGACGGGCGTGAACCTGCCCGAGGGCAAGAACCTCGTCGGCGCCTTCTGGCAGCCGTCCGCGGTGCTGTGCGACACCGAGGTGCTGGCCACGCTCTCGCCCCGCGAGCATCGCAGTGGCATGGGCGAGCTGGCCAAGTACCACTTCCTCGGAGGGGGCCGACTCGACGAGCTCGACCTCGAGGAGCGGGTGGCCGAGTGCGTGCGCATCAAAGCGGCGGTGGTGGCCGCCGACGAGCGAGAGGGCGGTGCGCGGGCCACCCTCAACTACGGCCACACGTTGGCCCATGCCCTCGAGACCACGGGGCGCTACGACCTGCGTCACGGCGAAGCCGTGGCCGTCGGGCTGGTCTACGCAGCCGAGCTGGCTCGAGCGCTGGGTCGCATCGACGAGCCGCGCGTGGCCGAGCACCGCCGCGTCGTCGCCGCCTACGATCTTCCCGGGTCGCTGCCGCTCGACGCCGACCCCGACGCGCTGGTGGCCGCGATGGCCCGCGACAAGAAGGCCATCGACGGCCTCACCTTCGTGCTCGACGGACCGGATGGCGTCGAGATCGTCGCCGGCGTCGATCCGGTGGTGGCCCGTCGCACCCTGGAGGCGATCCGATGACCGACGACCGACCCACCATCTTGCTGCTCAACGGGCCCAACCTACATCTGCTCGGCTTGCGCGAGCCGCACATCTACGGCACCGCCTCCCTCGACGACCACGTGGCTCGGGCCCGGGCTGCGGCCGAGGCCCGGGGGTTCGCCCTCGAGCACCTCCAGTCGAACCACTCGGGTGACCTGGTCGACGCCATCACCGCAGCCCGGGGCCGGTGTGCGGCCATCGTCATCAACGGCGGCGCCTTCACCCACTACGCCTGGGCCATCCACGATGCCCTGGCCGCCTTCGACGGTGCCATCGTCGAGCTGCACATCTCGAACCCCGAAGGCCGCGAGCCGTGGCGTCGCACGTCCGTGCTCTCGCCGGTGGCCCACGGCATCGTGCAGGGGTTCGGCGGCGATGGCTACGACCTGGCCGTCGACGGCGCCGCCCGCCTGGTGGCCGGTCGTGGCGGAGCGTCCTCGTGACCGTGGTGTCGGCCGACGTCGTGGATCTGCCCGTCGACCTCGGTGTCCTGCCTGCCTGCCACGTGTCGGCACGGCTCGGCCAGCTGCGCCTGGGGATGGACGCGGCGGGGTGCGACGCCCTGCTCGTGACCTCGTTGACGAACATCCGGTACCTGACCGGCTTCACCGGATCGGCGGCACTGCTGTGGGTCGATGTTGACGGGGCCCTGTTCGTGACCGACGGGCGGTACGCCCAGCAGAGCTACGAGCAGCTGTCGACGGCGGAGGTGGTGGCCGACATCGAGGTCCCCGCCACTGGCGCCGGGCAGCGCGCCGCGATGGCGGCTCGCGCCACGCAGCATGGGGCGCACCGCATCGGGCTGGAGGCCGAGCACGTGACGTGGGCCGCCCACCAGCGCTACACCGACGAGTGGTTCTGCGGCGTCGAGCTCGTTCCAACCGTGGCGCTGGTCGAGGGTCTGCGCGTGGTCAAGGACGTCGGGGAGGTGGCGCGCATCGCCGCCGCCTGCGCCATCGCCGACACGGCCCTGGCCAATGTGCGGTCGCGCCTGCACGACGGCCCGACCGAGCGCGACTTCGCCGGGGAGCTCGACGGTGAGATGCGACGTCTCGGTGCCGACGACGTGTCGTTCGAGACGATCGTCGCCTCGGGGCCGAATGGCGCCCGCCCGCACGCCCGGCCGGGGAACCGACGGATCGACGACGGCGACCTGGTGGTCGTCGACTTCGGCGCACTGCTCGACGGCTATCACTCGGACATGACCCGCACGTTCCAGGTGGGTGAGCCCACCGACGTGCAGCGACGGATGTGGGACGTGGTGCGCGACGCGCAGCAAGCCGGCCTCGAAGCCGTGCGTCCCGGCGTGCCCGCCGCCGACGTCGACCGGGCATGCCGCTCCGTTATCGAGGAGGCGGGCTGGGGCGACGCGTTCCTGCACTCCACGGGCCACGGCGTCGGTCTCGACATCCACGAGGCACCTCGGGTGGGTGCGACCGACGATGCTACGATCGCCGCCGGTCATGTGGTCACCGTCGAGCCCGGCGTGTACCTCCCCGAGCATGGTGGGGTGCGCATCGAGGACACGGTGGTCGTCACGGAAGGTGGCTGTCGCCTCCTCACCGCGACGGCCAAGATCGCCACCCCGTAGCCCCGTACCTGCCGCGTCGCACGCGCTGCTCCATCGATACCACCGAGGTCCCGCCATGCCTTTCATCAGCACCAACGACCTGAAGAACGGCATGACGCTGCACCTCGACAAGGTGCTCTACGACGTCGTGGAGTTCCAGCACGTGAAGCCGGGCAAGGGCGGCGCCTTCGTCCGCACCACGCTGAAGAACGCCCGCACCGGCGCCGTCGTCGACCGCACTTTCCGGGCCGGCGAGTCGGTGGAGCGGGCCATGATCGACAAGCGGGAGATGGCGTTCCTCTACCGCGACGGCGAGGACTACGTCTTCATGGACAACACCACCTACGACCAGCTCAACGTGCCGCCCACCAGCCTGGTGGGCGCAGCCGAGTTCCTCATCGAAGGGTCGGTCGCCCACCTGAAGATGTTCGACGACGGGATCATCGGCGTCGACCTCGCCGCCTCCGTGGAGCTCGAGGTCACCGACACCGAGCCGGGGTTGCAAGGCGATCGGGTGTCCGGTGCTCGCAAGCCGGCGACGTTGCAGACCGGCCTCGTCGTGCAGGTGCCACTGTTCGTCAACATCGGCGATCGCATCAAGGTCGACACCCGCACGGGTGACTACCTCACGCGCGTCTGATCGCCACCGCCCCCATGGACGATTCCGAACTCCCCGACCTGCGCGGCCTGCCCGACGAGCTCATCGGCGTGGCCCCGCCGCGCACGGGCGACATCGACGACATCGACGAGATCGACAGCGTGTCGGGGGCCATGGGCGAGCTGGGCGGTGTGCCCGGTGGGCGCCACGAGGCCCGTGAGCGGGCCATGCACCTGCTGTACGAGGCCGAGCAGAAGCGACTCGATCTGAACGACCTGCTCGCCCAGCTCCCGGTGGCGCCGGACCCCTACGCCGTCGGTCTCGTCGAGGGCGTAGCCGCGTCGCGACCCGAGATCGACGAGACCATCTCGGCGTGCGCTCGGGGCTGGACCCTGCACCGGATGCCGGCGCTCGACCGCGCCGTGCTCCGCATCGCCACCTACGAGTTGGCTCACCGACCCGACGTGCCTACCGGCGCAGTCATCAACGAGGCCGTGGAGCTGGCGAAGACGTACTCCACGGCCGACTCCGGCCGGTTCGTCAACGGCGTGCTCTCCGCCGTCGCCAAGCGCGTGCGGCCCTGACCCGCAGCGATCGGCGCCCTGCTAGGGTCACCTCCTGACCGTGAAGTGGGTCCCGTGAGGCCCAGACGGACAGGAAGGCACGCCCGTGGCTGAACGCGAACGACGCCAAACGCCCCCCTTCGGGGGCGTTTTTGTTGCCCGGACCAGGGTGATGACCTCGGATGACTGCGCTCGAGCCATCTGGCGCATGGCCCACGAGATCATCGAGCGCAACCAGGGCGTCGACGACCTGGCCCTGATCGGCCTGCAGACCGGTGGTGTCCCGCTGGCCGATCAGTTTGCCGACGCGCTCACCCAGATCGACGGCAGCGATCTCCCGGTCGGCAGCCTCGACGTGGCCTTCTACCGCGACGACATCGGTCTGCGGCCCGTGCTGCCCGAGGCGGTCACCGACATCCCGTTCGACCTGACCGGACGCACGGTCGTGCTCGTGGATGACGTGCTCTTCACCGGCCGCACCATCCGGGCTGCCCTCGACGCCCTCACCGACTACGGCCGACCGCGTGCCGTGCAGCTGGCCGTGATGGTCGACCGCGGCCACCGCGAGCTGCCCATCCGCCCCGACTACGTCGGCAAGAACCTGCCCACCCGCCGCGACGAGGTGGTCAACGTCGGACCGGACGGCGTCGACCTGGGAGAGACGGTCAAGTGACCCGCCACCTGCTCTCGATCGACGACCTCTCGCTCGATGACCTCGACGAGCTGTTCCGGTTGACCGACGGTTTCGTCGAGGTCGGGCGGCGCCGCATTCCCAAGGTGCCGGCGCTGAAGGGCCGCACCGTCGTGTCGCTGTTCTACGAGGACTCCACGCGAACCCGCCTGTCGTTCGAGACCGCAGCCAAGCGCCTCACCGCCGACACCATGACGTTCAGCGTGTCGACGTCGTCGGTGAAGAAGGGCGAGTCGGTGCGCGACACGGTCGAGACGATCGAGGCCATGGGCATCGATGCCATCGTCGTGCGCCACGCGTCGGCCGGGGTGCCGTGGCAGGTGGCGCAGTGGTCGAGCGCCAGCGTGATCAACGGTGGGGACGGGTGGCACGGTCACCCCACGCAGGCCCTGCTCGACAGCTACACGATCCGCACGCACCTGGGCTCGCTCGAAGGGCACCACATCGCCATCGTCGGCGACATCAAGCACAGCCGGGTGGCCCGCTCCGACGTGGCCGCGTTCACCAAGCTCGGCGCCCGCGTCACGCTGGTGGCTCCGGGCACCCTGCTGCCACCGAGCCTCGAAGGCTGGCCGGTCGAGGTGTCGCACGACCTCGACGCCGTCCTCGACGAGGTCGACGTGGTCTACCTGCTTCGCATGCAGCAAGAGCGCATGACCGAGGCCCTCGTGCCGTCGCTCGAGGAGTACACCGTCGGCTACGGCCTCACCCGCGACCGCGCCGCCCGCCTCGGCGACCACGTGCTGATCATGCACCCGGGCCCGATGAACCGCGGCGTCGAGATCGCGGCCGAGGTGACCGATCTGCCCAACGCCGTCATACTCGAGCAGGTGGCCAACGGTGTCCCCGTCCGGATGGCCGTGCTGTTCTGGCTGCTGGGCGTCGGCCCGCCGGCCGTCGACCCCGAAGGAGGGGAGTGACGTGGCCCGACTCGTGATCCGTGGCGGCCAGGTGGTCGATGCTTCGGGAACTCGCCGCGCCGACGTCGCCATCGACGACGGCCTCGTCGTGGAGGTCGGACCGTCCCTCGACACCGACGGGGCCACGGTGCTCGATGCCGAGGACTGCGTGGTGACGCCCGGCTTCGTCGACCTCCACACCCACCTGCGCGAGCCCGGTCGAGAAGAGGCCGAGACCGTGGTCACCGGCGCTCGGGCCGCGGCCCGCGGTGGCTACACGGCCGTGGTGGCCATGCCGAACACCGAACCGACCATCGACTCGGTGGCCGTCGTCTCGTTCGTGCTCGCCGCCGGGCGTGGCGCCTGCTGCGACGTGCACACCGCGGCGGCCATCACCGTCGGGCGGGCGGGCGAGCAGCTCACGCCCATGGCCGAGCTGGCCGCGCTCGGCGTGCGCATCTTCACCGACGACGGCTGCGGCGTGCAGCATGACGGCCTCATGCGTCGGGCCATGGAGTACAGCGCCCCGCTCGGCGTGATCCTGGCCCAGCACTGCGAGGTCGAGCAGCTCTCCCACGGCGGCCACATGCACGAAGGGGAGTGGTCGTCGCGGCTCGGTATCCCGGGTATCCCGGCCGAAGCCGAGGAGCTGATGATCGCCCGCGACGTCGCCTTGGCCCGCCTGACGGGCGCCCGCAGCCACGTCATGCACCTGTCGACCGCCGGTGCCGTGGAGCTCGTGCGGGCGGCCAAGGCTGACGGCCTTCCGGTCACGGCCGAGGTCACCCCGCACCACCTGCTGCTGACCCACGCCGAGGTGGCCGCCTTCGATCCGGTGTTCAAGGTGAACCCGCCGCTGCGCACCGCCGAGGACGTGGCAGCCCTGCGAGCGGGGCTCATCGACGGCACCATCGATGCCATCGCCACCGACCACGCTCCCCACGCCCAGGAGCTCAAGGAGCTGCCGTTCGACGAGGCGCCGTGCGGCATGCTCGGCCTCGAGACAGCCTTCGGTGTGGCCGTCACCGCCCTGGTGGTAGAGGAGGGTCAGCCGCTCGAGCTCGTGCTCGGCGCCCTGTCCTGGCGTCCGGCGGCCATCGCCGGCCTCGAGGCCACCCACGGCGGGCCGGTCGAGGTCGGGCGCGCTGCCAACCTCACCGTGATCGACCCCAGCGCCACCTGGATGGTCGACGCCACCGACGCGGCCAGCAAGAGCCGCAACACGCCGTTCGCCGGGCGCACCCTCACCGGGCGCGTCCGCCACACCATCCTGGCCGGCGAGCCGGTCGTGATCGACGGACGGACGCAACGATGACCACGAGCACACGAGGAGAGAGCTGATGACGGTGCGCGAGGCACTGCTCGTCCTGGCCGACGGCACGACGTTCGAGGGCGAGGCCATCGGCCACGAGCCCGACGGCGGGTTCACCACCGGCGAGGTGGTGTTCAACACCGCCCTCACCGGCTACCAGGAGATCATCTCGGATCCGTCCTATGCCGGACAGATCATCACGTTCACCTACCCGCACATCGGCAACTACGGCGTCACTGCGGCCGACGACGAGGCTCCGGTTCCGCACGCCCGCGGCGTGATCATCCGTGACCTCGCCCGGCGGCGGTCGAGCTGGCGCAGCGAGCACGACCTCGATGGGTACCTGCGCAGCCATGGCGTGGCCGGCATCGCCGGGATCGACACGCGGCGGCTCACCCGCCACCTGCGCGACAGCGGGGCCATGCCCGGGGCCTTCGGCATCGCCGACCAGGCCACCATCACGGCGGCGGCGGCAGCCGCCTCGTCCACCGACGGCATCGACATGGTGTCCACGGTGACGTGCGCTTCGCCCTACACCGTGGGCCACGGCCCCAAGCGGGTCGTGGCCTACGACTACGGCATCAAGCGCACCATCCTCCGCCACCTGGGCGAGCTCGCCGTGGTCGAGGTCGTTCCCGCCAACACCCCGGCCGACGAGGTCCTGGCTCGCAAGCCCGACGGCGTGTTCCTGTCGAACGGCCCCGGCGATCCGTCGGCGGTGGCCGATGCGCCGGACATCATCCGCGAGCTGCTGGGCCAGGTCCCGGTGTTCGGCATCTGCCTCGGGCACCAGTTGCTGGCCACGGCCATCGGCGGCACCACCGTGAAGCTTCCCTTCGGCCACCACGGCGGCAACCACCCGGTGCGCCGCGAGGAGAACGGCACCATCGAGGTCACGAGCCAGAACCACAACTTCGCGGTCGACGAGGCCTCCATCGCCGGCCGGGCCGTGGTCAGCCACCGCAACCTCAACGACGGGGTGGTCGAGGGCATCCGGTGCCTCGACGTGCCCGCCTTCGGCGTGCAGTACCACCCCGAGGCCGGCCCCGGTCCCCACGATGCCCGCTACCTGTTCGACGTGTTCGACCAGCTCATGGACGACCACCGATGACGGCTCGTCCGCCCCACCCGATCCCGCAACGCCCCAAGGAGCTCCTCCGTGCCTCGTCGTGACGACATCTCGTCGATCCTCGTCATCGGTTCCGGGCCGATCGTGATCGGTCAGGCCTGCGAGTTCGACTACTCGGGCACGCAGGCCTGCCGCGTGCTGCGCGACGAGGGCTACCGCGTGATCCTGGCCAACTCGAACCCGGCCACGATCATGACCGACCCGGACTTCGCCCACGCCACCTACATCGAGCCGCTCGACATCGCCGTGTTGCGAGCGATCATCGACAAGGAGCGCCCCGATGCGCTGCTGCCGACGCTCGGCGGCCAGACGGCGCTCAACCTGGCCATGGAGCTCCACCACGCCGGCATCCTCGAGGAGTTCGACGTCGAGCTCATCGGCGCCAACGCCGAGGCCATCGCCACCGCCGAGGACCGCGACCAGTTCCAACGCGCCATGGAAGAGATCGGGATGCACACCCCGCCCTCCGCCGTCGCCCACAACATGGTCGACGCCGCCGCCGCTCTCGAGACGGTCGGGCTGCCCTGCATCATCCGACCCGCCTACATCCTGGGCGGTCGAGGCACCGGCATCGCCAGCACCCCCGAGGAGTACGAGAAGCTCGCCGGGCTCGGCCTCGAGGCCAGCCCCATCAACGAGATCCTCGTCGAGCGCTCCATCGCCGGCTGGAAGGAGTTCGAGCTCGAGGTCATGCGCGACCACGCCGACAACTGCGTGATCATCTGCTCGATCGAGAACATCGACCCCATGGGAGTGCACACCGGCGACTCGATCACGGTGGCGCCGGCCCAGACGCTCTCCGACGTGGAGTACCAGCACCTGCGCGACCTCACGTTCGCCTGCATCCGACGGGTTGGCGTGGAGACGGGCGGCTCCAACGTGCAGTTCGCCATCAACCCGGAGAACGGCGACGTCGTCGTCATCGAGATGAACCCGCGAGTCAGTCGGTCGTCGGCGCTGGCCTCGAAGGCCACCGGTTTCCCGATCGCCAAGATCGCCGCCCGTCTGGCCGTCGGCTACACGCTCGACGAGATCCCGAACGACATCACCAAGGCGACGCCGGCGTCGTTCGAGCCCACCATCGACTACGTCGTCACCAAGATCCCGCGCTGGGCGTTCGAGAAGTTCCCCGGCCAGCCCAACGTGCTCGGCACCCAGATGCAGTCGGTGGGCGAGGCCATGGCCATCGGCCGCACCTTCCCCGAGTCGCTGCAGAAGGGCCTGCGCTCGCTCGAGCAGGGTCACCTCGGCCTCAACTGCGGTCCGGCCGAGGCCATCTTCGACGACCTCTCCGACGCCGACCTTTTGGCTGCCGCCGCCATCGCCACGCCCGACCGGCCGTTCCAACTCGAAGCCGTGCTGCGTCGTGGGCTGAGCGTCGACCAGGTGTACTCGGCCACGAGGGTCGACCCGTGGTTCCTTGACCAGATGGTGGCCATCATCGACGAGCGCGCCCACTTGGCCGAGACCGGGTTCGCAGCCATGACGGCGCGCACGTGGCGACGAGCCAAGCGACTCGGCTTCGCCGATGCCCAGCTGGCCTGGCTGTGGGATGTTCCCGAGCTCGACGTCCGCGCCGCCCGCCTGGCTGCCGGCGTGCGCCCCACCTACAAGACGGTCGACACGTGCGCCGCCGAGTTCGAGGCATCGACGCCGTACCACTACTCGACCTGGGAGGACGAGGACGAGGTTCGCCCCAGCGATCGGCCGAAGGTGATGATCCTCGGGTCGGGGCCCAACCGCATCGGCCAGGGCATCGAGTTCGACTACTGCTGCGTCCACGCCGCCTTCGCCCTGCGCTACGCCGGCTTCGAGACGATCATGGTCAACTGCAACCCCGAGACCGTGTCGACCGACTACGACACCAGCGACCGCCTCTACTTCGAGCCGCTCACCTTCGAAGACGTGCAGAACGTCATCGACGCCGAGCAGCCCATGGCCGTCATCGTGTCGCTGGGCGGCCAGACGCCGCTGAAGCTCTCGGGCGTGCTGCCCGTCGAGCTCATCGCCGGCACCAGCCCCGAGTCGATCGATCTGGCCGAGGACCGCGAGCGCTGGAGTGCGCTGTGCAACCGCCTCGAGATCCCGCAGCCGCCCGGGGGGACAGCCGTGACGGTCGAGCAGGCCCTCGACGTGGTCGAGCGGGTGGGCTACCCGGTGCTCATGCGTCCGTCCTACGTGCTGGGCGGTCGGGCCATGGAGATCGTCTACGACGAGGAAGGGCTGCGACGGGCCATGGCCGAGCTGGCCGGCTTCGGTTCGCTCGGTCGCGAGGGCGGGCTCAGCGCCAGCCGTCCCGTGCTGGTCGACCGCTTCCTGGAGGACGCCACCGAGGTCGATGTCGACGCCATCCGAGACCACACCGGCGAGGTCGTGATCGGCGGGGTCATGGAGCACGTCGAGGAGGCGGGCGTGCACTCGGGCGATTCGGCCTGCGTACTGCCCCCGTTCTCGCTGAGTGCGGACACCATCGCCGTGCTGGAGGTGCACACCCGCAACATCGCCCAGGCCCTCGACGTCCGCGGCCTCATCAACGTGCAGTACGCGGTGAAGGCCAACCAGGTGTTCGTCATCGAGGCCAACCCGCGGGCGAGTCGGACCGTGCCCTTCGTGGCCAAGGTGACCGGCGTGCCCCTGGCCAAGGTGGCCAGCCGCGTGATGCTCGGCGCCACGCTCGAGGAGCTGCGCGCCGAAGGCCTCCTGCGCGACCCGGTCGTCGGTGACCACGTCGGGGTGAAGGAGGCGGTCCTGCCGTGGAGTCGCTTCCCCGAGGCCGACGCCCTCCTCGGCCCCGAGATGCGCTCGACCGGCGAGGTCATGGGCATCGACCTCGAGGTCGGCCTCGCCTTCGCCAAGAGCCAGCTCGCGGCCGGTACCCGCCTGCCGGCGTCGGGCACGGTCTTCCTGTCGTTGGCCGACCGCGACAAGGACGTCGGGGCCGAGTCGGCTCGTCGGTTCATCGAGCTCGGCTTCGACCTCGTCGCCACCGAGGGCACGGCCGACCACCTGCGCGCGCTGGGCATCCCCGTGTCCGAGACCGTCGGCAAGGTCGGCGCCGGTGACGGCACGCGCACCGCGGTCGACCTGCTGTCGGCGGGGGAGATCGACCTCGTGGTCAACAGCCCGCGCGGCCGTGGACCGCGGGCCGACGGGGCCTACATCCGCACGGCCGCTGGCCGCCACCAGGTCCCGTTGCTGACCACTGCCGCCGCCGGGCTGGCGGCCGCCAAGGGCATGCAGAACCAGCAGGGCCGCACCCTGGTGGTGCGGACCTTGCAGGAGTACCACGAGGGCATCCTGCGGTCCGATGTCGAGGGCGAGCCCGGGTGAGCCGAGCGACGTCGCCGTGGCGCGATCGCCTCGACGGGTGGCGGACCGCTTCCAGCGCCCCGGTCGTCGCTCGTGGCGGCGACGATGGCGTGGTCGACCTCTCGACTGCCGTCGGCTCGCTCGAGCTGCAAGGACCGATGCTCACCGCCTCGGGTACCGCCGGCCACGGCGACGAGCTGGCGCGCTACGTGCGTCTCGACACCATCGGCGCCGTGGTCGTGAAGTCGCTGTCGGTCGAGCCGTGGGCCGGGAACGCTCCGCCGCGTGTCCACGAGACGGCCGGCGGGATGATCAACAGCGTGGGTCTCCAGGGTCCCGGCGTGGCCGCCTGGCTGGAGCGCGAGCTGCCGGCCGTACTGGCCACCGGCGCCGTGGTGGTGGCGTCGATCTGGGGTCGGACGCTCGAGGACTACGCCGCCGCCGCCGACGCGTTGGCCGGTGCACCGGAGGGCGTGGTGGCGGTCGAGGTCAACGTCTCCTGTCCGAACCTGCACGACCGGAACCGGATGTTCGCCCACGCGCCCAGCACCACGCAGGCCGCCATGGAGGCGGCTTCCGGCTGCGGTCGCCCCCGCTGGGCGAAGCTCAGCCCGAACGTGGGCGACCTGGTGCCGATCGTCGACGCGGCCATGGCCGGCGGGGCCGAGGCCGTCACCTTGATCAACACGGTGATGGGCATGGCCATCGACCCGGAGACCCGCCGGCCACGCCTCGGCGGCGGTGGGGGAGGGCTCTCGGGTCCGGCCATCCACCCGGTCGCGGTCCGTTGCGTCCACGACGTGCACGCAGCCCGGCCCGACGTGCCCATCGTCGGGGTCGGCGGCGTGGCCTCGGGCGTCGACGCCATCGAGCTGCTCCTGGCCGGCGCCAGCGCCGTGCAGATCGGCACCGCGACGTTCGCTGACCCCCGCAGCGTCGCTCGTGTCACGAACGAGGTGCATGCCTGGTGTGCCAGCCACGGGGTCCGTCGGACCCGCGACCTGATCGGAGCTGCTCATGACCGATGAACGCGCCACCACCACCGATGCCACCGCCCGGGGTGCGCGCCATCCGGCGGCCGAGCACATGGTGCTCGTGCTCGACGTCGACGACCTCGTCGTGGCCATGCGTCTGGCGAAGGAGGTGGCGCCCTGGTTCCGTGTGGCCAAGGTCGGCCTGGAGCTCTACTCGGCGACGGGCCCCGATGCCGTGGGTAGCCTGCTCGACCTCGGGTTCGACGTGTTCGTGGACCTCAAGATGTTCGACATCCCGACGACGGTCAACCGTGCGGCGAAGGTCGTCGGATCCCTGGGGGCGTCCTACCTCACGCTGCATGCCCGCGATGACGGCACCATGTTGCGGGCCGGGGCCGAGGGCTTCGTCGAGGGCGCACGCAACGCTGGGCTGCCAGATCCCACGGCGCTGGCGGTCACCGTGCTCACCTCCGACAAGGGGGCGCCCGACCACATCCTGCCCCGCCGCGTGCTGCTGGCCGTCCAGGCCGGTTGCGGTGGTGTGGTGTGCGCTGCCTCGGACCTGCACGACGTGCGCCAGCTCGCGCCCCGGTTGACCACGGTCGTCCCCGGCATCCGTCCGCACGGCGTGCCCCACCACGACCAGGCCCGGGCGGCGACGCCCGCCGTTGCCATCGCCGCAGGGGCCGACCTGCTCGTGATCGGGCGTGCCGTGACTGGTGCCGACGACCCGGGCGCCGCCGCGGCTGCCATCGCCGACGAGGTGTTGGCGGCTCGTTCCGGCGCTTGAGCGGGTCGCTGTGGCCCGTCCAGGGGCTCACGTCGTCGCGCTAGGGTGCCCGCATGGTCGCTCCGCCCCCGCTGTCGCCTGAAGCGCGACAGGCTGCGCTGGCCAAAGCAGCCGAAGTCCGCAAGCAGCGCGCCGAGCTGAAGCACCTCCTCAAGATGGGGTCGGTCAGCCTCGACGAGCTGTTCGCCCGCGCCGAGCAAGACGATGTGGCGGGCAAGCTCAAGGTGCTGACGGCCCTCGAGTCGCTGCCCGGCGTGGGCAAGGTGAAGGCCCGTCGAACGATGGACGAGATCGGCATCGCCCACTCGCGTCGCATGCGCGGTCTCGGCGACCAGCAGCGGCTGGCCCTGCGCCGGGCCTTCCCGGGTCCGACCCCACGGTGATCATCGTCATCTCGGGTCCGGGCGGTGTCGGCAAGGGCACCGTGGTCGGGCGGCTGGTCGGCGAGGACCCGATGCTGTGGCTGAGCCGGTCGTGGACCACGCGCGACCAGCGCCCGGGGGAGGCCGACGATGCCTACTCGTTCGTCGACCACGCTACCTTCGAGGCGCACGCCCGAGCCGACGGCTTCCTCGAGTGGGCTGAGTTCCTCGAGAACCTGTACGGCACGCCGTACCCGAGTCCCGAGGGCGATCGGGACGTCGTGCTGGAGATCGACGTGCAAGGTGCGGCCCAGGTCCGCGATCGTGCGCCGGACGCGTTGCTCGTGTTCCTCGAGGCGCCATCGGCCGAGGTCCAAGAGCAACGGCTGCGGGGACGAGGCGATCCTCCCGAGAAGGTCGAGGCCCGCCTGGCCAAGGCCGTGGAGGAGATCGAAGCGGGCCGGCAGCTGGGGGCCACGATGGTGGTCAACGACGATCTCGACCGTGCCGTGGCCGAGATCCAGGACCTCATCCGCACCACGCGAGCTGCTCGGGCCGAGGTCGGCTGATTCGGCGTGTCGGAAGGGCGCTGCTAGCATTGCGGTCCGCCTGCGGACGACGAACCCTGGAGCAAGCCCTGTGACTGTGCAGCACGATTCGATGATGAACCCCCGCATCGAGGAGCTCCTGTCGAAGGTCGACTCGAAGTTCACCCTCGTCACGCTGGGTTCGCTGCGAGCGCGGCAGATCAACGCCTACTACGGGCAGCTCAACGAGGGCCTCGGCTCGATGATCCCGCCGCAGGTCACGTCCGTGGCCCGCAAGCCGCTGTCGATCGCCTTCGAGGAGATCGCCGCCGACAAGATCAAGGCTGCCTACCCCGATCCCAACGCCGTCGTCGACGCCGACGTCGAGGCCGGCTGATCCCACGGTCGGCGCCTCCGGGCGTCGCCCAGCGGTCACTTCCCATGCTGGCCGGTCGCACCATCGTCCTCGGGGTCACCGGTGGCATCGCCGCCTACAAGGCCGTCGAGGTCTGTCGTCGGCTGGTCGATCTCGGTGCCCACGTCGCCCCGGTCCTGACCGACGGCGCCCAGGAGTTCATCGGCGCGGCCACGTTCTCCGCCCTGGCCTCTGAGCCGGTGCAGACGTCGCTGTGGCGCGAGGCGCACCCGATCCCCCACACGCGGCTCGGCCAAGGTGCCGATCTCATCCTCGTGGCGCCGGCCACCGCCCGGCTGCTCGGCTCCTACGCGGCGGGCATCTCCGACGACCTGCTCACCGCCACGCTGCTGGCCACCCGGGCACCGGTGGTGGTGTGTCCCGCCATGCACACCGAGATGTGGGAGCACCCGGCGGTGCAGGACAACCTGACCACGCTTCGGCGTCGCGGCGTGCTCGTCGTGCCGCCCGAGGAGGGTCGCCTGGCCGGCGGGGACGTCGGCGCCGGGCGATTGGCCGACCCGACCACCATCGTCGATGCCGTGATCGCCGCGCTGAGCCCCCAGGACCTGGCTGGCCTGAAGGTGCTCGTCACCGCCGGCGGCACCCGTGAGGCCATCGACCCCGTGCGGGTCATCACCAACCGGTCGTCGGGCAAGCAGGGCTACGCCGTGGCCGCCGAGGCCGCGGCTCGCGGCGCCGACGTCACGCTGGTCACCACCGTCGACCGGCCGGCGCCGGTGGGGGTCGAGGTCGTCAGCGTGAGAAGCGCGGCGGAGATGGAGGCGGCGGTCATGCCCCGCGCCGCCGCCCAGGACGTGATCGTGATGGCGGCGGCGGTGGCCGACTTCCGCCCGGCGGCGCCGGCCGACCACAAGATCAAGAAGGGCGACGGACCCCCACCGGCCATCGTGCTGGAGCCGACCCACGACTTCCTCGTCGACCTCGGCGCCCACAAGCCGGCCGGCCAGATCCTCGTCGGCTTCGCGGCCGAGACCGACGACGTGCTCGACAACGCGCTGGCCAAACTCGAGCGCAAGCACCTCGACCTGATCGTGGCCAACGACGTGAGCGCCCCCGGCGTGGGCTTCGAGCACGACACCAACGCGGTCACGCTGCTGACGGCCGACGGCACCCGCCGAACGGTGCCCCTCAGTGCCAAGCGCGACATCGCCCGATCCATCCTCGACGAAGTCGTTGCTCGTCGCTCGGGCTGACACCGGCCTGCCGTCGAGACAGCCCGGGCCGGTCCGGTAGGGTGTCGCCGCACGCGTGCGGGCTTCCGCACGACCCACTTCCGCCAAGGAGCATCTGGTGACCGATTGGACCTTCACCTCGGAGTCAGTGACCGAGGGACACCCCGACAAGATGGCCGACCAGATCTCTGACGCCATCCTCGATGCCATCCTCGAGCAGGATCCGATGTCGCGGGTGGCGTGCGAGACGTTCGTGACCACCGGCCTGGCGTTGGTCGGTGGCGAGATCACCACCAAGGGCTACGTCGAGATCCCGAAGATCGTCCGCGAGACCATCCAGGGCATCGGCTACGACCGCGAGTCCTACGGCTACGACGGTGCCACGGTCGGCGTGCTCGTCGCTCTCGACGAGCAGTCGCCCGACATCGCCCAGGGCGTCGACGCCTCCGAAGAGGTTCGTGCGGGCACATCCGGTGAAGACATCCTCAACCAGCAGGGCGCCGGCGACCAGGGGATGATGTTCGGCTACGCCTGCAACGAGACGGCCGAGCTGATGCCGCAGCCGATCCACCTGGCCCACCGCATGGCCGAGCGCCTCGCCGAGGTCCGCCACTCCGGTGCCGTGCCCTACTTGCGCCCCGACGGCAAGACCCAGGTCACGTTCGACTACAAGGATGGCAAGCCCGTCCGCCTCACCACCGTGCTCATCTCCACCCAGCACAACCCCGGCGTCGACCGTGACACCGAGATCCGCCCCGATCTCATCGAGCAGGTCATCCGGCCGGTCATCCCCGAGCAGTTTGCCGACGATGACTACACCGTGCTCGTGAACCCGACCGGCCAGTTCGTGATCGGTGGCCCGGTAGGCGACGCCGGTCTCACCGGCCGCAAGATCATCGTCGACACCTACGGCGGCACGGCCCGCCACGGTGGCGGCGCCTTCTCGGGCAAGGATCCGTCCAAGGTCGACCGCTCCGCCGCGTACGCCGCTCGTTGGGTGGCCAAGAACGTGGTGGCCTCCGGCGCCGCCGATCGCTGCGAGGTCCAGGTGGCCTACGCCATCGGCGTGGCCCACCCGGTGTCGGTCATGGTCGAGACGTTCGGCACCGCCAACGTCGATGCCGTGAAGATCGCCGACGCCGTCCGCTCGGTGTTCGACCTCCGACCCGCCGCCATCATCCGCGACCTCGAGCTGCGCCGTCCGATCTACAAGCGCACCGCCGCCTACGGCCACTTCGGCCGCACCGACGGTGAGGGCTTCACGTGGGAGCGCACGGACAAGGTCGACGACCTGCGCAGCGCCCTCGGGCTCTGACGCTGGCGTAGCTTCGAACGATGCCGGGGCCACGTGCCCCGGCATCGTCGCGTCGTACCTCCTCGGTAGGGTGCGGCCGATGAGCAGCGACGGCCCTCCCGACCCCGGCGTGCTCTTCGACGACCCCGTCCCCCCGTCGGCCCCGGCCGTGGTCGGGCCGACACCGGTGGGTCGGGTCGTGCAGGTCCTGCCCGACGTGTCCGGCCTGGATCGGGTGTTCGACTATGTCGTGCCTGCGGCCATGGACGACGAGGTGCGGCTCGGCACCCTGGTACGCATCCCGCTCCACGGCCGCCGGGTCGGAGGGTGGGTGGTCGGGGAGTCGGCCCAGGCGCCCGACGGCGTCGCTCTCAAGGCCTTGGCCAAGGTGACCGGCTGGGGTCCGCCGGCCGACGTCGTGGCCCTGACCTCGTGGGGAGCCTGGCGCTGGGCCGGACGACGCCGAGCGTTGCTCGCCGCCGCCTCGCCCGACCGGGCCATCGCCGGGCCCGCGCCCCGGCGGCCGGGTGGCCCGCCGCTCATGGCCAGCGTGGGCGTGGCCACGCCGGCCACAGAGCTCGCCACCGCGGCGTTGGCTGCCGGTGGCGTCGCCGTGGTGCGGTTGCCGCCGTCGTGCGACCTGTTCGACGTCGTGCTCGCTGCCGCCCGTCGCGGGCCGTCGGTCGTGGTCGCTCCCTCCCAGGTGATGGCGGCCGACCTCGGCGCCCGGCTGCGTCGCGCCGGCGCCGCCGCGGTGGTCGTCCCGCGGGGCTACCCGGCGGCGCTGGCCGGGGGGGCGACGGTCCTGGGGGCCCGGAGCTCCGCCTGGGCACCGCTGCCCGACGTGGCGTCGTTCGTGGTCCTCGACGAGCACGACGAGGTTCACGCCGAGGAGCGAGCGCCGACCTGGCATGCGCGCGACGTCGTCCTCGAGCGGGCTCGGCGTGCGGGCGTGCCGTGCCTGCTCGTCTCGCCGGCACCGTCGCTCGAGGCGCTCGCTGCGGGTCGCCTGTGGACCGTGTCCCGGGTGGCCGAACGAGAGGGGTGGCCGCGGGTCGACGTGATCGACCGGCACGACGACGATCCGATGAAGGGCGGACCGCTGTCGGAGCGTCTCGTCGACCTGGTGCGCTCGGAGCAGCGCGTCGTGTGCGTGCTCAACCGCACCGGGCGAAGTCGCCTGTTGGTGTGCGCCGGTTGTGGCGAGATCGCCCGGTGCGAGCGTTGCCAGGCCGCCGTGACGCAGGCCGACTCGCCCCAGCTCGTGTGCGTGCGGTGCGCCACCTTCCGCCCGCCGGTGTGCCTGCGGTGCCATCGCACCACGTTCCGCAACGCCCGTGCCGGCGTGACCCGCGTGCGGGAGGAGCTCGAGGCGCTGGCCGGACGCCCGGTGCTGGAGGTCGCTGGGCCAGCCGACGGCGGCGACGACCGTGCCATCGAGCGAGCGCGGTTGCTGGTGGGAACCGAGGCCGTCCTGCACAGGGCCGGTCCCGCCGATGCGGTGGTGTTCCTCGACCTCGACCAGGAGCTGCTGGCCCCGCGCTACCGGGCGGCCGAGCAGGCCCTCACGCTTCTGGTGCGTGGCGCTCGGTTGGTCGGTGGTCGGCGGGGGAGCGGCCGGTTGGTGATCCAGACCCGCCAGCCCCAGCACGAGGTGATCCAGGCTGCCCTCATGGCCGATCCCGGTCGGGCATCAGCCCGCGAGCTCGAGCGGCGCACCGGGCTCGGCTACCCGCCGGTCACGGCCATGGCCGAGGTGTCGGGCTCGCTGGCCGGGGTCTTCGTCGAGTCGTTCGGGCGCCCGCCCGGCGTCGAGGTGCTGGGTCCGTCCGATGGCCGATGGCTGCTCCGGGCCGAGACCCACGACGTCCTGTGCGACGCGTTGGCGGCCACGCCGCGTCCCGCCACCAAGGCCGCCGCCGACGGCTCGCCCGGCCGTCTCCGCATCGCCGTGGATCCGCTCCGCATCTGACGAGCCGAGCCCGGTCGGAGCGGGCTCACTGGGCTGGCAAAGACCACCGTTGTCGTCGGACCTCGTAGCAGGCGATTGAGGTGGCCTGGGCCACGTTCAACGAGCCGATCTTGCCCACCTGGGGTACGAAGCCGATGGCATCGCAGCCGCCGAGCACGGTGGCCGACAGGCCCCGGTCTTCGTGGCCGACGGCGAGGCACACGTCGCCCGTCAGGTCGACCTCGAACAGCGGGCGGGCATCGTCGGCGAGCTCCACGCCGACGAGCCGATAGCCGGCGGCCGCCACCTGGACCAGGGCGTCGTCGGGCTCGTCGACCGACGTCCACGTCACGAACCGCTGGCTGCCGAGTGCCGTCTTGTTGGTCTTCGGGTGGTTCGGGTCGGCGGTCGGCGCCACGAGCCACAGGTGGTCGACGCCCTCGGCCGCGGCCGTGCGCAGGATCGAACCCACGTTGTACGGCGTCTGGACGCCGTCGAGGAGCAGCGCCAGTCGACCGGTCGTCGACCTGCGCCACGTGCGGTGCAGGCGCTTGAGCTCGGTGCCGGACAGGTTGCGGCTCACGATGTGGGCTCCTCGGGGGTGGGATCGGGGCAGGTGACGTCGAGTAGTCGGTACCCGGCTCGCGACGTGCGGCGGACAGTCGGCCAGCCCTCGGCTTCGAGCCAGCGTTGCAGCGAGTCGGCGCCGAGGTGCTTCTGCACGACGAGGTGGGCGGTGCCGCCGGGACGCAGCCGGGTGAGGGCGCCGACGAGCAGTCGGTGCAGGGCGTGCTTGCCGATGCGGATGGGTGGGTTCGACCAGATGGCGTCGAACGTCACGTCGGGCGGGATGCCGGTGCACGGATCGTCGGCGGGGACGACGAGCGCCCGCACGCCCAAGGCCCCGTTGGCGGTTGCGTTGGCCTCGCACAGGGCGACGGCCCGCTCGTTGGTGTCGACGGCCCACACCGTGGCGCTCGGGGCCCGGAGCGCCAGGGTCACGGCGATCGGTCCGTAGCCGCACCCCAGGTCGAGCACGTGCACGGCGTCGGCCGCCATCGGTGGCCCTTCGAGCAGCAGGAGCCGCGTGCCGGCGTCGACCTGCTCGCCGGAGAAGACGCCCCGATCGGTGGTCAGGTCGAGCGTGCGCTCGGGGAGGGCCAGCGTCACCGCCCTCGGCTGCGAGCCCACGTTCGGCACGGCATCGAAGTAGTGGCCGTCGTTCGGCGCAAGTTGCGGGGGCTGCTGATCGACCACCGGGCGACGCTAGCCTTGGGGGATGGCTGGTCTTCCGATCCGCACCCTGGGCGACCCCGTGCTGACGGAGGTGGCGAAGGACGTCACCGACGTCGACGGCGCGCTCGTGCGCCTCATCGACGACATGTTCGAGGCGATGTACGAGGCGCCCGGCATCGGCCTGGCCGCTCCGCAGGTGGGCGTCGGCCGCCGGTTCTTCGTCTTCGACCACGACGACGACCCCGGCGTGCTCATCAACCCGGTGATCAAGGAGTCGCGTGGCGAGTGGGAGTACGCCGAAGGCTGCCTGAGCATCCCCGGCCTCTACTTCGACATCGTGCGCCCGAAGGAGATCCTCATCGCCGCCTACGACATCCACGGCAACGAGATCGAGATCGAGGCCGACGAGCTCGAAGCCCGCCTGTTCCAGCACGAGCTCGACCACCTCGACGGGGTGCTCATGGTGAAGCACCTGAACGACGAGCAGAAGGCCGACTCGAAGAAGGCCCTGCGCGAGATGCGCATGTCGAACCCGACGACGGCCGCCATCGCTGCGCCGGCCCTGGGGCTCACGCTGCCCTAGATGACTGGTGGAGCGGTCGACCCGTCGACGCTCGAGATCTCGTCTCGCTTCGCTCGACAGGGCTCGTCACCTGGGTCGGCCCCGCCTCCGCGGGACCGGCCAGCTGGCCTGCGGGTCGCGGGCGCGGGCCGCGGTAGCGTCGTCGCCGCCATGACCCTCGCCCGTCCGCCAGCCCATCCCACCTCGCTGGTCTTCCTGGGCACACCCGAGATCGCCGTGCCCCCGTTGCGAGCGCTGCACGATGCCGGCTTCCCGGTCGAGTTGGTCGTCACCGGCGAGGACAAGCGACGCGGTCGCGGGTCCGAGCGCACACCGAGCCCCGTGAAGGCGGCGGCGGTGGAGCTCGGCCTGCCGGTGAGCCACGACCTGCAGGACGCGCTCGGTGTCGGCGCCGATCTGGGCGTCGTGGTCGCCTATGGGCGGCTCATCCCGACGTCCGTGCTCGAGCAGCTCCCGATGATCAACGTGCACTTCTCCTTGCTGCCCCGCTGGCGCGGGGCTGCGCCGGTGGAACGGGCGCTCCTCACCGGCGACGCGGTGACCGGCGTATGCATCATGGACGTGGCGGAAGGGCTGGACATGGGCGACATCCACGCCGACGTCGAGGTATCGATCGATCCGACCGCCACCGTGGACGGTCTCCGGGCCTCGCTGATCGCCGCCGGCACGACGCTGCTGCTCGACACGCTGCGTGCCGGCCTCGATTACGCCGTGCCGCAGGTCGGCGAGCCCGTCTACGCATACAAGCTCACGACCGATGACCGTCGGCTCGACTGGTCCCGCCCGGCCGTGGAGCTCGACCGCGTCGTGCGACTCGGCGGCGCCCACACGACCTTCCGGGGCAAGCGGCTCAAGCTGTGGGAGGCGTCGCTGGTCGACGCCGACCGGCCCCTGGTGCCGGGTCAGCTCGACGGCATCGTGGTGGGCACCGGCGACGGGTCGCTCCAGCTGGGTGTGGTCCAGCCCGAGGGCAAGGCGCGCGTCGACGCCGAGGCGTGGCGCAACGGCGCCCAGCCGGCCACCGACGAGAGGCTGGGCTGATGGCCAAGGACCCGAAGCGCCGGCCACCCCGAACCGGTGGGGGTGCCGCCAAGCGTCCCGCCGATCCCGGCGTGGCCGCCCGCAAGCTCGCCGTCGACGTGCTCCGTCGCATCGACGACGACGGCGCCTACGCCAACGTCCTGCTGCCCTCGGCGCTGGCCGGCAGCAGCCTCGTTCCCCGTGATCGTGGCTTCGTCACCGAGCTCGTCTACGGCGTGACGCGGATGCGACGGGCCTGCGACTGGCTGGTCGATCGGTACCTGATCCATCCGCCCGACAGCGAGACAAGAGCCGTGCTCCGCATCGGGGCGTACCAGTTGGTCTTCCTCGACACGCCGCCGCACGCGGCGGTGGCGGCCACCGTGAGCTGCGCGCCGCAGCGCACCCGCGGCCTCGTCAACGCCGTGCTGCGCAAGGTGTCCACCGGCGACCGGGCATGGCCGAGCGACGCCGTGCGCCTCAGCCAGCCCGATTGGCTCATCGACCGACTCGTCGCCGACCTCGGCCAGGACGATGCCTACGACGCCTTCGAGACCATGAACCGCGCCCCGCAGGTCCATCGGCGGGCCGACGGCTACGTGCAGGACCTCGGCTCGCAGTGGATCACCGCGGCGGTGGGTGCCGAGCCGGGGGAGCGGATCCTCGACCTCTGCTCGGCCCCCGGCGGCAAGTCCACCGGCATGGCCTCGGTGGGGGCGACCGTGGTGGCCGCCGACGTGCGCCCGGGTCGTCTCGGCCTGGTGGTGGCCAACGCCGCCCGGCTGGGGCTGTCGGCCGTGTCCCCGCTCGACGTCGATCCCGAGGCCGAGGTCGAGCCCGTCGACGACCTGTTCGACGTCGTCTCGTCGGCCGATGTCGGCGGCGAGCCCGTCGAGTCTTCGGCGCGCCCCGGGGGCCCTGACGACGACACGTCCACCCGCGACGGCCTCGTGCTCCCGGTGGTCGGAGATGGCGTTCGCCCTCCCTTTCGACCGGGATCGTTCGCTCGCGTCCTGGTCGATGCTCCGTGTTCGGGCCTGGGTGCGTTGCGGCGGCGTCCGGACGCACGTTGGCGCATCACGTCCGACAGCGTCGACCGCCTGGCCGTGCTGCAACTCGATCTGCTCGAGGCGGCGCTGCCTCTCGTGGCGCCCGGCGGGGTGCTGGTCTATTCCGTGTGCACGATCACGGCGGCCGAGACCACGAAGGTGGTGGAGGCGTTCGCCGAGCGCCACCCCGAACTGGAGGCGCTCGATCTGCCCGAGGTCGGCGCCTGGCGCCCCTGGGGCCCCGGCTGGCTCGTCCTCCCGCAGGACGCCGACACCGACGGCATGTACCTCGCCCGCTGGCGGGTCTGACGCGTTCGGCTCGACGGGGCGCCAGTAGTCGCTCAGGTCTAGACAGTCGATGCGCGTGATCCGTGCCGTTGCGATGTCGAGAACGGCCTCGTGGCTCGTCCCCTCGAACGCCGGCGAGTCGGTGCCGATGCCGCCCGAGCAACTGCCGGAGACGTCATCAGTCACCGGAAAGACATAGCCGTCTTCGGTGAGCACGCCACCCGATCGCTCCTCCACGAGGTGGCCGAGGTTTACCTGGTTGGCATCGTGGTCGCGCTCGATGACGTCCAGGCGAGCGACCGTGCCGTCGTCGGCGAGCTGCGCGATCACGATGCACGGGGTGTTGAGGTTCGTCATGTTGAAGTGGCCATCGACCTCGGCCGACTCGGATCTGACGGCCATGATTCTCCGGCGGTCATCGTCGTCGAGCAACTCGAAGCAGCCATTGGTCCCGGCCGTGTTGGCGGGGACCACGAGCACCTGGCCACCCGCGAGCGTGAGCTCGGCGGGGCCGATGGTCATCCCGTCTGCGACCGGTGAACCGATCGGCACCACCCCGGCCTGGGCGGCGGTCGTCTCGTAGCCCGGCGCTCGCGTTGCGATGTCAACCACCCCGACCACGTCCCAAGCCCGTTCGTCGGGTCCGCTCGCGTCGCCGCTGCATCCGACCGCGAGAGCGGTGAAGGTGGCCGCGACCACGAACTGCACTCGAACTGCTCGACCTGGCGCTACCCGCATATCCCTCTTCCGGTGTCCCCGAGATCCTCGCCCAGCGTCGTCGGTGCACGTCGTCGGGGGGCGCTCCGGTACGTTGCCCGCATGGGTGAACTCCTGGCCAAGGTGCTGACGGTGTCGGACTCGACGGTTGCTGGTACGCGGGAGGATCGCTCGGGCCCAGCGCTCGTCGAACGGCTCACCGTCGAGGGCTTCGATGTGGTCGACCATCGGGTCGCGGCCGACGGACGGGAGAACGTGGGGGAGGCGCTGGTCGAACTGGCCGAGGGCTTCGCCGGTCTCATCGTCACTACCGGCGGCACTGGCTTCGCCCCTCGGGACCTCACGCCGGAGGGCACCACGATCATCCTCGATCGCGAGGCTCCCGGTCTGGCCGAGGCCATGCGTCTGGTGAGCCCCCTCGGACGGCTGTCCCGAGGGGTGGCCGGCACCCGGGGCCAGGCCCTGATCCTCAACGTGCCGGGGTCACCCAAGGGTGCGGTCGAGTGCCTCGATGCCGTGCTCGACGTGCTCCCACATGCCCTGGCGTTGTTGGCCGACGCCGACGGCGGGCACTGATCGCAAGCTCCCGATTGCGCGATCAGCGGATTCCGTCCGTACACTGGTCGAATTCTCTACGACCGTCGCGCTGTGCGACCGGTCACCTCCGGAGCCTGTCGTGGCCACGCCCCCCAGCAACGCGAGCGATGTCGATGAGCGCGGCCTGCGTCGCGCTGTGGCCACGGCGTGGACGGCCCGCCGCACGGTGTCGCCCCGACCGTGGGTGGGTGCCGTGGTGGTGGCAGCCGACGGCGACCCCGACGGCCCCGGGTCGTGGACTGCCGCCACCGAGGGCACCGAGGGCCCGCACGCCGAGGTGGGTGCCCTGCGCGCCGCGGGCGAGGCGGCCCGGGGCGGCACGCTCTACTGCACGCTCGAGCCTTGTTCGCACCACGGCCGCACGCCACCCTGCGTTGATGCCGTCATCGAGGCCGGGATCGCCCGGGTGGTGGTGGGCGTGGTCGACCCCGACGTCAACGTGTCGGGGGAGGGGGTCGCTCGGCTCCGAGCCGCCGGCATCCAGGTCGACGTCGGCGTCGGCGCCGACGAGGTGGCCGAGCAGTTGGCGCCCTACCTGACGCACCGTCGCACTGGGCGCCCCCAGGTCGTGCTCAAGCTGGCCACCACCCTCGACGGACGGATCGCCGCCCCCGACGGCTCGAGCCGGTGGATCACCGGGGAGGCCGCCCGGCTCGACGCCCATGGCCTGCGGGCCGATGCCGATGCCATCCTCGTCGGGGCCGGAACCGTTCGGGCCGACGATCCCGCGCTCACCGTTCGCTTGCCCGAGGGGTTCGGCGGCGATGGGCCCCTTCGTGTCGTGCTCGGCACTGCCCCCGCCGAGGCCAAGGTCCACCCGGCCCTCGAGGTGTCGGGCGACCTCGGCGACGTGCTCGACGACCTGGGCCGCCGCGGGGTGCTCCAGTTGCTGGTCGAGGGCGGCTCCTCGGTGGCCCACGGCTTCCACAACGGCGGGTTCGTCGATCGGTACGTGATCTACCTGGCACCGGCGCTGTTCGGTGGCGACGATGCCCGCCCCGCCTTCTCTGGGCTGGGTGCGCCCACCATCGACGACATCTGGCGAGGCCAGATTGTGTCCGTGCGCCGACTGGGCGACGATCTGCGCCTCGACGTGGCCGCCACGCGGGTCGGAGCCGAGGAGGAGGGACGCCATGTTCACCGGGATCGTTGAAGAGCTGGGCACCGTCCTCGGTCGCACGCAGACGCAGCTCCGGCTCTCGGCTTCCACCGTCCTCGACGGCGTGCGCCTCGGCGACTCCATCGCCGTCAGCGGCTGCTGCCTGACGGTCGTGGCCTGGGATGCCACGCCGGGCGCCTCGTGGTGGGAGGCCGATGTGAGCGACGAGACGTGGGCACGAACCTGCCTTGGTTCGCTCGAGGTCGGCGAGGTGGTCAACCTCGAACGGCCCGTCCGCCTCGACGACCGCCTCGGGGGCCACCTCGTGCAGGGCCACGTCGACGGGGTCGGAGAGATCGTCGTGGGCGTGCCCGACCTCCAGGTCCGGGCGCCGGCGTCGATCCTGCGGTACCTGGTGGAGAAGGGCTCGGTCACGGTCGATGGCATCAGCCTCACGGTCGTCGACGTGCTCGACGACGGCTTCACCGTCGCCGTCATCCCGCACACCTCGGCGGTGACCACGCTCGGCCACAAAGGCCCGGGCGCCGAGGTCAACCTGGAAGCCGACGTCATCGCCAAGTACACCGAACGCCTGCTGGCACCGCACCTGTCCGCCATCGAGGAGACCCCGTGAGCCCCCACCGCAACGAGCAGCCCGAACACTTCGCCACCATCCCCGAGGCGGTGGCCGCCATCGCCCGCGGTGAGATCGTGGTGGTGGTCGACGACGAAGACCGCGAGAACGAGGGCGATCTGATCATGGCCGCCGAGTCGGCCACGGCCGAGTCGATCGCCTTCTTCGTCCGCCACACGTCGGGCGTGATCTGCACCCCCCTCACCGGAGACCGCCTCGACGAGCTCGACATCCCGCTCATGGTCCACGACAACACCGAGGCCCAGCGCACGGCCTTCACCTACACGGTCGACTACCGCCACGGCACCTCCACCGGGATCTCGGCCTCCGATCGCGCCGCCACCATCCAGGCGCTCATCGACCCGGCCACCCGCCCCGGCGACCTGGCCCGCCCCGGCCACATCTTCCCCCTGCGCTACGCCGACGGCGGTGTGCTCAAGCGCGCCGGCCACACCGAGGCGGCCGTCGACCTAGCCCGCATGGCCGGCATGTACCCCGCCGGCGTGCTGTGCGAGATCGTGATGGACGACGGCACCATGGCCCGGGTGCCGGACCTCATCGAGTTCGCCGAGGAGCACGGCCTGCTCCTCATCTCCATCGCCGAGCTCATCCGCTACCGCCGCCAGAACGAGAAGCTCGTGAAGCGGGTCTCCGAGGCCAGGATCCCCACCCAGTGGGGCGACTTCACCTGCTATGTCTACGAATCGATGCTCGACGGCGAGCAGCACGTCGCGCTGGCCCGCGGTGCCGTGCAGGGCGAGGACGAGGTGCTCGTGCGGGTGCACTCCGAGTGCCTCACCGGCGATGTGTTCGGCTCACTGCGCTGCGACTGCGGCGTCCAGCTCGACTCGGCGTTGCACACCATCGCCGACGAAGGCCTCGGCGTGCTCGTGTACCTGCGCGGCCACGAGGGTCGAGGTATCGGCATCGGCCACAAGATCCGCGCCTACGGGCTGCAGGACGAGGGCGCCGACACGGTCGACGCCAACCTGGCCTTGGGCCTCCCCATCGACAGCCGCGAGTACGGCATCGGGGCCCAGATCCTCGTCGACCTGGGCATCACCACGATGCGCCTGATGACCAACAACCCGTCGAAGTACGGCGGCCTCGAGGGCTTCGGCCTCGAGATCACGGGCCGGGTGCCGGTGCAGACTGCGCCCAACCCGGAGAACATCGAGTACCTGCGCACCAAGCGCGAGCGCATGGGCCACCTCATCGACGGCCTCGACGACTGACCTACCACGACCTCGGAGCTCACATGTCCACCAACTTCCGCGCCGGCCACGACCTGACCGGCACCGTCGACGGCGCCGGGATGCGTGTCGCAATCGTGTGCGGTCGCTTCAACGACTTGATCACCAATCGCCTGCTGGACGGGGCCCTCGGCGCGCTGGCCGTGCACGGCGTGGCCGAGGCCGACGTGTCGGTGGCCTGGGTGCCGGGCGCCTTCGAGATCCCCCTGGCGGCGCAGTCCTTCGCCAAGAGCGGGCGGTTCGACGCCGTCATCGCTCTTGGTTGCGTGATCCGCGGTGACACCGCCCACTTCGAGTATGTGGCCGGTCCCTGCGCCGAAGGCATCCAGCAGGTGGCATTGGAGACAGGCCTGCCCGTGATCTTCGGGGTGCTGACGACCGAGAACCTCGAGCAGTCGCTGATCCGGTCGGAGCCCGAAGGGGACAACAAGGGCGAGGAGTCGGCGCGTACCGCCATCGAGATGGTCGACCTGCTCCGCCGGGTAGCGGCCGGCTGACGCCAGGGATCAGCCGACGGCGGCGCCGAAGGCCCGGCCGATCACGGTGGTGAGGATCATTGCTGCTGCGCCGCCGACCACGACCCGCAAGGTGGCCTTGGTGATCGGTGCGCCACCGAGCTTGGCCGCCAGCGAGCCGAGCAGCGCCAGGGCCACGATGGCCACACCGAACGTCACGGGCGTGCGGTTCGACGCGGTGGTGGCGGCGATGGCCAGCATGGGCAGCGACGCCCCGAGGGCGAAGGCGCCGGCCGAGACCACGGACGCCTGGATCGGCCGTGCCAGCTCGTCGGCGGCGATGCCGAGCTCTTCTCGGAGGTGGACGGCCAGCACATCGCCCTTGGACAGCTCGACGGCCACCTCCCGGGCGAGCTCGGGACCCAGGCCCTTGGCCCGGTAGATCTCGGTGAGCTCGTCGAGCTCGCGCTCGGGCACGGTGGCCAGCTCGAGCTTCTCCATGGCGATGTCGGCGTGCTCGGCGTCGCGCTGGGCCGATACCGAGACGTACTCCCCGACGGCCATCGACAGGGCTCCGGCCACGAGGCCGGCCATGCCGGCGATGAGGATGGTGTCCTTGGCCGTCTCGGCTGCGGCCACGCCGAGCACGAGGCTGGCCGTCGACACCACGCCGTCGTTGGCGCCGAGCACCCCGGCGCGCAGCCAGTTCGATCGTTGGCTGCGGTGGCGCTCTCGCTCGGGCATGTCCCGATCCTAGGTGCCTCCCGTCCCGCGGCTCCCCCCGTGGCAACGTCTGCGGGGGCGCACCAGCCGGGCCGGTAGCGTGTCGCCCATGTTGCGACTGGTGCTCCCCAAGGGCTCGTTGGAGAAGGCGACCCTGGAACTGTTCGAAGCCGCCGACCTGAAGGTCCGCCGTGACTCCGCGGTGCAGTACAAGGCGACGATCGACGATCCTCGCATCGCCGAGGTCCGCATCCTGCGGCCGCAGGAGATCCCGCAGTACGTGGCCGAGGGGCTGTTCGACCTCGGCATCACCGGGCGAGACTGGATCGAGGAGACGTCGTCGCAGGTCGAGTCGCTCGGCGAGCTCAAGTACTCGAAGGCCACCGAGAACCCGGTGCGCATCGTGGTGGGAGTGCCCGAAGACAGCCCGTACGCCTCGGTGGCCGACCTCCCGCAAGGCGTGCGGGTGTCGTCGGAGTACCCGGAGCTGACCAAGCGCTTCTTCGCCGACCGCAAGATCGACGCCGACATCCGCCTGTCGTACGGCGCCACCGAGGCCAAGGTGCCCGACATCGTCGACTGCATCGTCGACATCACCGAGACAGGGCGAGCGCTGCGCGCCGCCGGGTTGAAGATCATCGACACCATCCTCACCTCCTACACCGAGCTCGTGGCCAACCCGGTCTCGGTCGCCGACCCCGACAAGCACCACGCCATGACGCAGGTGCGCACCCTGCTCGAGGGCGTGCTCGAAGCTCGCGGCAAGGTGCTCGTGAAGCTCAACGTGCCGAGCCACCAGCTCGAGGGCGTCATCGCCCTCCTGCCCTCGATGAAGTCCCCGACGGTCAACGAGCTGTACCGCGGTGCGGGCTACGCGGTCGAGACGGTCGTGCCCAAGTCGACCATCAACACCCTCATCCCGGCGCTGTCCGATGCCGGCGCCACCGACATCATCGAGCTCGCCATCTCGAAGATCGTCCACTGATGGCGGTGGCCCACCTCCGGCTGGGCGTGGTGTCGTCGTTCGACGATCCCATCGGCATCGGCGAGGTGATCGACCACCACGGTGCGGTCCTGGCGTTCCACTGCACGGCCATCGCCGACGGCACCCGCATGATCGAGGAGGGCGAGTCGGTGGCCTTCCGGGTCGTCCCCGGCCACCACGGACGCCACGAGGCCATCGATGTGCGGCCCCTCGCGCTGTCCCGCTGACCGCCGCCTCAGCTGCGGCTGGCCTCGTCACGGACCTGCACCCACGCGGCCTGGAGCACGGTCAGCGCCTCGCGCAGCGTGGTGACGTGCTCGCCCAGGCGGTCGCCGACCGCGTCCACGATTGCGGCCAGGGCATCGATGGCCAGGCGGGCATCGTCGAGTTGCGGGGGAGTGGCGTTGAGCTTGATGGCGGCCAGCTCGTAGAGGCCGATGGCGTGCTGGGCGACGAGGCCGTCACCCGGGATGCCGGCGATCCGGGTCTGAGCTTCGGCCATCTCGGCCACCATGGCCTCGGCCTGGGCACGCTCCTCCGGGGAGAGGTTCTCGAGGTCGAGGTCGCCGTCGAACGGGCTTCCGGCATCCGGCTCGGGGGTCGATGGGCGGGTCGGCTGGCGCTCGATGGGGACTTCGCCGCCGGGTGTCCAGAGACTCATGGCAGGGCCTTTCGGGTTCGGGTGGTCGGGCGGAATCGCTCGAACGGCACGTCGCTGGTACGCTACCGCCCCACAACCGAGGGAAAGCGAGGTCCGCTCCGGCGGACCCCACCTGGCCACCGTCACCCCGGTGTCGTGTGCGCCAGGTCGATGATCGTTGCTCACCGGCTCACGCCGGTGCCGCGACGGGTGTCGGCTTTTCCGGCACCCGTCGATTCGCGTCGGGGGCCAGGTGTCCCAGACCCCGCGCGAGAGGAGCAACAGCGCCTTGATGAGGAGTGACCGGCCATAGCTACCCCGGCCAGCAACGAACCCAGGATCAACGACCGCATCCGTGCCCGAGAGGTGCGGCTGGTCGGCGCCGATGGGTCGCAGGTCGGCATCAAGCCCCTGCCAGAAGCACTGACCATGGCGCGCGAGTTGGGCCTCGACCTCGTCGAGGTGGCCGACAAGGCCAACCCGCCCGTGTGCCGCATCATGGACTACGGGAAGTACAAGTACGAGGCGGCCCAAAAGGCCAAGGAATCGCGCAAGAAGGCCTCGCACATCTCCATCAAGGAGATGAAGTACCGCCCGAAGATCGGTGCTGGTGACTTCAAGACCAAGACCAAGAAGGTCGAGGAGTTCCTCGCCGAGGGTCACAAGGTCAAGGTCACCATCATGTTCCGGGGCCGCGAGATGCAGCACCCGGAGCTCGGCAAGAAGATCCTGGACCAGGTCGCTGAGGCCGTCGTCCATGAGGGCCGGGTCGAGGCCTACCCACGCATGGACGGTCGCAACATGACCATGGTCCTCGGACCGGACAAGAAGGCCCAGGCCGCCGCCGTGCGCGCCAAGGCCCTCGAGGCCACCGCAGATGCGGAGGTCGAGGAACCGACCGAGACCGAGTCCGAGATCATCACCGACGAGTCCACGATCGAGACCGCTCCACAGACCGAGGAGCCGACCACGACCAGCGAGATCAGCGACGACGCCACCGATGCCGAGGCAACGACCGCACCGGCCGACGACGCCTGATCAACTCGCACCACGGGCACCGCCGACCGGGCGGTGCCACCGAAGAGGAGCAGCAATGCCCAAGATGAAGACCCACCGGGGCGCAGCCAAGCGCTTCAAGGTGACCGGAACCGGCAAGATCATGCGCCGCAAGGCCGGCATGAACCACATGCTCGAGAAGAAGTCGCCTACCCGCAAGCGCAATCTGAACAAGGAAGCGCAGCTCACCGGCGGCGATCTCGACCACGTGCGTCGCCAGCTCGGCATCTGATCTGAACTGCTCGTCCGGGCGCCCCCACCAGGTCGGCGCCCCGGTCGAGATCCCCACCACCAGCAAGCACGCACCGTTTGCTCCTCGAAAGGAGTCCCGATGGCCCGAGTCAAGCGCGCCGTCCACGCAAAGAAGAAGCGCCGCCAGACACTCGAGCGCGCCAAGGGCTACTACGGCAACAAGAGCCGGTCCTATCGCGCTGCCAACGAGCAGGTCATGCACTCCTTGCAGTACGCCTACCGCGACCGGCGGGCACGCAAGGGTGAGTTCCGACGTCTGTGGATCCAGCGCATCAACGCCGCGTGCCGCCTCAACGACATGAGCTACAGCCGGTTCATCGCCGGACTGAAGGCCGCCGAGATCGAGGTGGACCGCAAGGTCCTCGCCGATCTCGCCGTCACCGACCCCGGCGCTTTCAGCGCGCTGGTCGAGGTGGCCCGCAACGCCCAGGCCGACGCACAGGTCGCCGACGCGACCTGATCGGCCGGTCACGAACCAGCGGCGCCATGTCTCGCACCGCCCTCGTGGCCACCAATCCCAAGGTCCAGCAGCTTCGGCGCCTCGTGAGGCGCCGAAGCTCGCGTTCCGACGCCGGCGCGTTCGTGGTGGAAGGGCCGGTGGCCATCGGCGAGGCCCTGCGCAGCGGTGCCGAGGTGGACGACATCTTCCTGCCGGTCGACGGCCCGGCGGCGTTGCTCGACCCGCTCCGTGACGAGGCGGAGCGTCTCGGCATCCGGGTGACAGCCGTTGCCGCCGGCGTCCTCGGGGGCGTGGCCGACACCGTGACGCCCCAACCGGGCATGGCCGTGGTCCGCATGGCCGAGTCGACCGTCGACGAGCTCGGCGCCGACGCCGGGCTGCTGGTCGTGTTGGCCGGCGTGTCCGACCCCGGCAACGCCGGGACGTTGGTGCGCACGGCCGAGGCCGCTGGCGCCGTCGGCATCGTGGCGTTGACGGGCAGCGTCGACCTCTACAGCCCCAAGGTGGTGCGCGCCGCTGCCGGCTCCCTGCTGCGGGTGGCCGTGCTCACCGGTGCCACCCCGGCCGACCTCGACGCCCTGCGGGCCGGTGGCGTGGCCCTGGTGGGCACGAGCGCCGATGGGGACGTCGTCGACGATGTCGACCTGGAGGGCCCGCTGGCACTCGTCCTCGGCTCCGAGGCCCATGGCATCGGGGACGACGTGCGGGGTCGCATCGACCGGTGGGCGTCCATCCCGATGGCCGGGCGCGTCGAGAGCCTCAACGTGGCCGTGGCCGGGTCGGTGCTGGCGTTCGAGGTGTCCCGCCGGGCCCGCCGCGCCGCGGCGATCGCCTCCGGCGCACCGTCGGCCATGCCGTAGCCTGCCCCGCCATGGCAGATCTGATTTGTTCGCTTCCGAGGCCGACGGGCAGGGTGTCGCCGTGATCATCGACGAGCTGTCCCGCTTCCGAGACGACGCCGTGGCCAGAGTGGCGAGGGCGAGCGATCTCGAGGCGCTGCACGCGCTCGAGCCGGACCTCATCGGCAAGCGCTCGCCGCTCACGGAGGCGAAGCGATCCATGGGCGCACTCGACCCGGACGAGCGCCGGCAGCTGGGCCAGGTCTTGCAGGACGTGCGCCGGGCCGTCGAGGCGGCCGTGGGTGCCCGACGCGCCGAGCTCGAGGCCGAGGCGCGGATCGTGCAGCTCGAGGCCGAGCGACTCGACCTGACCGAGCACGCCAAGGCGAAGGCCGGGCACCTCCACCTCGTCACCCAGGCCCGTGAGCGGTTGGAAGACGTGTTCGTGGGCATGGGCTTCACCGTGGCCGAGGGACCGGAGGTCGAGACCGACTTCTACAACTTCGAGGCCCTCAACCTGCCGGCCTCGCACCCGGCCCGGGGCATGTGGGACACCCTCTACGTCGAGCTCGGCGAGCCCGGCACGGTACTGCTCCGCACCCACACGTCGCCGGTGCAGATCCGCGTGATGCAGGGCCAGGAGCCGCCGATCTACTCGATCATGCCCGGGCGGGTCTACCGCCGGGACACGCCCGATGCATCGCACACACCGGTGTTCCACCAGATCGAGGGACTCGTCGTCGACCGCGGGATCGGCTTCGCCGATCTGGCCGGCACGCTCGAGGCCTTCACCACCGCCTACTTCGGCACCGACATCAGCTCGCGGCTCCGGCCGTCCTACTTCCCGTTCACCGAGCCGTCCGCCGAGTACGACATCACGTGCGTGTTCTGTCGGGGTGCGGGTTGCCGTTCCTGCGGCGGCACCGGCTGGCTCGAGATCGGGGGCTGCGGCATGGTCCATCCCAACGTCTTCGCCGCCGTCGGCCTCGACCCCGAGGTGTGGACGGGCTTCGCCTTCGGCTTCGGCATCGACCGCATGACGGCGCAGCGCAACGGCGTCGACGACCTGCGAGAGCTGTTCAACAACGACATCCGCTTCCTGGAGCAGTTCTGATGAGGTCCGACCGATGAAGGTCCTGCTGTCATGGCTCCGCGAGTTCGCCCCGTTCGAGGGAGACCCGGTTGCGCTCGGTGATCAGCTCAGCGACCTCGGCCTCGCCGTCGAGTCGATGGAGGTGCTCGGCGAGGGACTCGACGGGATCGTCGCCGCGCGCGTGCTCGACCTCCGTCCGCACCCGAACGCCGACAAGATCCAGCTGGTCGACGTCGACCTGGGCGACGGCGAGCCCCTGCAGATCTGCTGTGGCGCGTTCAACATGTCGGTGGGCGATCTGGTTCCCTTGGCCACCCTGGGCACGACCATGCCCGACGGCCTCGAGATCGCTCGGCGCAAGCTCCGTGGCGAGTGGTCGAACGGCATGCTGTGCTCGGGACGGGAGCTCGGGCTCGGCGACGATCACGACGGCATCTTCCTCCTGCCGACAGGTGCTTCCCCGGGTGTGGCCGTGACCGATGTGCTGGGCATCGAGCACGACGTCCTCTACGACCTCGAGGTCAACCCCAACCGTCCCGACGCCATGTCCGTGGCCGGCGTCGCTCGCGACCTCGCGGCCCGGCTGGGCCTGCCCTTCGCGCTGCCGGAGCCCGTCGCGCCGGAGGGCGGGGCGGCGCTGGGCCACCAGGCCTCGGTCGAACTGCTCGCCCCCGACCTGTGCGGTCGGTTCTTCGTGCGCATCGTGGAGGGCGTGCACGTCGGCCCGTCGCCGGCCTGGTTGGCCCGTCGCCTCACCCTGCTCGGCATGCGCCCCATCAACGCCGTGGTCGACGCGTCGAACTACGTCATGCTCGAGCTCGGCCAACCGAACCACACCTACGACCTCGACAAGGTCGCCGGCGAGGCCCTGCGCGTGCGCTGGGCCCGCGACGGTGAGCGGATCGTGACGCTCGACGGCGTCGACCGCCCGCTGGGCCCCGGCGACGGGGTCATCGCCGATGCCGATGACATGCCCGTGGGCATCGCCGGCGTTATGGGTGGCGCATCCACCGAGATCTCCGAGGCGACCACGCGCGTGCTGCTCGAGATGGCGTGGTGGGATCCGATGACCATCGCCCGCTCCTCGCGGCGGGTGGGCGTGCGCTCCGAAGCATCGATGCGCTTCGAGCGCGGCGCCGATCCAGAGATCGTCGACCTCGCGGCGCGTCGCTTCGTCGAGCTGCTGGGCGTGGCGGGCGCCAGCGTGGCGCCTGGGTCGATCGACGTCCGCGGCCTCCTGCCCGATCGCTCTCCGGTGCGGGTGCGCACCGACCGGGTGAACCTGCTGCTCGGCATGTCGTTGTCCACCGACGACATCGTGGCTGCGCTCACCCCCATCGAGTTCGCCTGCTCGAACATCGATGCCACGGGCGTGGACGTGATCGTTCCGTCGTTCCGCTACGACACCGCCACCGAGACCGACGTGATCGAGGAGGTGGCCCGCCACCTCGGCTACTCGACCATCCCCAAACGTCGGCCGCCGACCAACCACACGGGTTCGCTCTCGCCGCGGCAGCTCGACCGCCGCCGGTTCCGGTCGTTGTTGGCCGGTCGTGGCCTGGCCGAGGCCATGCCCACGCCGTTCTTGGCTCCTGGTGACCTTGCCATGGTCGGCGCGCCGACCGACGCGATCGTCATCACCAACCCCCTGGCTGCGGAGGAGTCGGTCTTGCGCACCTCGCTGCGGCCCGGCTTGCTGAAGGCGCTGGCCCACAACGCGTCGCATCGCAACCTCGGGGTCGGCCTGTTCGAGCTCGGCACGGTGTTCCTTCCCGCCTCCGATGGTGACGGTCCGCTCCCGCACGAGCCTGAGCACCTGGCCGTCGTGCTCGGCGGTGAGGACGCCTTCGCCGCCACCCAGGTTCTCGACGTGGTGGTCGACGCCTTCGCCGTGTCCGGCCTCGCCCTCGAGCCCGACGTGGCCCCCGGGCTGCATCCCACCCGCACCGCCCGTCTCGTCATCGACGGCGACACCGTTGGGTGGGTCGGGGAGATCGATCCAGGCGTGCTCGACGAGCTCGGGATCCCCGAGCGCGTCGGGGTGCTCGAGCTCGACCTCGAGGTCCTGCTCGGCCATCCCCACGACGAGCGTCGCTACACACCGGTCCGCCGCTTCCCGTCGAGCGATCTCGACCTTGCCTTCGTGGTGGCCGACGAGACCTCGGCGGCGGCCGTGGAGGCGACCCTCCGCGGGGCGGCCGGAGACCTGGCTACCCGAGTCGACCTCTTCGACGTGTATCGCGGCCCCGGGGTCGACCCCGGCCATCGGTCGCTCGCCTTCCGGCTGCGGTTCCAGGCGCCCGACCGCACCCTCACCGACGTCGAGCTGACCGAGGCCCGCACCTCGATCGTCGACGCCGTGGTTGCCGCCCACGGTGCGGTGCTCCGCGGGTGAGCTCCGATCCGACATCCGCCCACCCACCATCTCCTTTCGGGTTCAATCACGGGCGATAGCCTGGTGACCATGAGCGAGGTCCGGTGGTTGAGTGAGGACGAGATGCGCACCTGGCGGGGGTTCCTGAGCGCGTCCGCCCGGGTGGCCGAGCTGGTCGAGCGGGACCTGCAGGCCACCAGCGGACGCTCGGCGGGCGAGTACGAGGTGCTCGTGCACCTGTCCGAGGCCCCCAACCGACGTCGCCGGATGGCTGATCTGGCCGAGCACTCACTGCTCAGCCGGAGCCGCCTGACCCACACGGTCGATCGACTCCAGCGGGCCGGTCTGGTCGAGCGCGAGGCGTGCGAGGATGACCGGCGGGGGACGTGGGCCCGCCTGACCGATGAGGGGTTGGCCCACATCGAGGCGATCGCGCCAGGACACCTGCGGACCGTTCGTCGCGTGTTGTTCGACCACCTCGAGCCGGAGGAGGTGCGGGCCATGGGTGATGGCTTCGCCCGGGTGCTGGCCGCCATGGGGGAGACACCGTGTCCGGGAACGGCCGATCCCTGCGGCTGATGCCCGGGATCCAGTTTGCATAGAAATGCGGACACCTGTACGTTTATGCCATGACGTCGGTCGGGATCATCGGTGGGTCGGGCTTCACCGGCGCGGAGTTGCTGCGCTTGTGTGCGGGCCACCCGTCGTTCGACGTGCGACTGGCCACCGGTGACTCGCAGGCCGGCACCTCGGTCGGCGCGCTCTACCCGAGCCTTCGTCCCGCCTACCCGGATCTGGCCTTCACCCCCTACGACCCGTCCGCCGTGGATGGGCTCGACCTGGTCTTCCTGGGCCTGCCCCACGGTGCGTCGCAGGACATCGTTCCGGGCTTGTCGGGTCGGGTGGGTGCCGTGGTCGACCTCGCCGCCGACTTCCGGCTGGCCGACGCCGCTGCCTACCCGCAGTGGTACGGCGAAGAGCACCACGTGCCCGAGCTCCTGTCCGAAGCCGCGTACGGCCTGCCCGAGCTGTTCCGCTCGGCGCTCGACGGTGCGTGGCTCGTTGCCGCCGCCGGCTGCTACCCGACCGCCACGGCGCTGGCGCTGGCTCCGGTGGTCGGCGCCGGCCTGGCCGACCTGTCCACGTTGGTCGTCGACGCCGCCTCGGGCGTGTCCGGCGCCGGCCGGCCGCCCAAGCCCGGCACCACCTTCTGTGCCGTCGACGAGGACTTCAGCGCCAACGGACTGCTCGACCACCGCCACACGCCCGAGATCGAACAGAGCCTCCGCCGGGTGGCCGGGGGAGCGGCCGCCGACGACCTCCGGGTGTTGTTCACCCCGCACCTGGCACCGATGAATCGGGGCATCCTGGCCACCTGCTACGCCCGGGCCACGAGCCCCACGTCGACCGCCGAGCTGCTCGACCTGGCCCGGACGCGCTACGCCGGCGAGCCGTTCGTGACCGTCATCGACGAATCGCCGTCCACCAAGGCCACCTTCGGGTCCAACTCGGCGCAGCTCACGCTCCGCTACGACGAGCGCACCGGCTGGATCGTGGCCATCTGTGCCATCGACAACCTGGTCAAGGGCGCCAGCGGCCAAGCGGTGCAGTGCGCCAACGCCCTCATGGGCCTGCCCGAGACCACTGGCCTGACGACGGTGGGGGTCTACCCGTGACCGACGACCACACCGAGGTGACCACGGCACACGTCGACGTGGCCACTCGGGCCGAGGTCCTCATCGAGGCCCTGCCCTACATCCGCAGCTTCCGCGACGCCATCGTCGTGGTGAAGTACGGCGGCAACGCCATGGGCGACGACGGCCTCGCCCGGCAGGTGGCGGCCGATCTCGTCCTCCTGCACGCCGTGGGCATCCGGCCCGTGGTCGTGCACGGCGGCGGCCCCCAGATCGGCGCCCTCATGGCGCGCCTGGGCAAGGTGCCCGAGTTCCACGAAGGGCTGCGCGTCACCGACGCCGACACGCTCGACATCGCCCGCATGGTGCTGGTGGGCAAGGTCAACCGTGACATCGTGGCCACCATCAACACCCACGGTCCGCTGGCCGTGGGGATCTCGGGCGAAGACGCCGGGCTCATCACCGCCGATGCCCGCGACCCGAGGCTCGGGTTCGTGGGCAACGTGCGATCGGTCAACCCCGCCATCCTCGAGCGGCTGCTCGCCGAGCAGCTCATCCCCGTGGTCTCCACCATCGGCACCGACGCTGCCGGTCAGGCCTACAACATCAACGCCGACACGGTGGCCGGAGCCATCGCCGGTGCGCTCGGCGCCGAGAAGGTCATCTATCTGACCGACGTCGCCGGGCTCCTCGCCGACGTCGACGACCCGACCTCGCTGATCAGCCACACGACGGCCCACGAGCTGCGCGACCTGCTCGCCGACGGCACTGTCTCGGGCGGGATGATCCCCAAGATCGAGGCCTGCCTGCACGCCCTCGACGCCGGTGCCGGTTCGGTGCACCTGCTCGACGGACGGGTGCCGCACGTGCTGCTGCTCGAGCTGTTCACGGCGGCCGGCATCGGAACGATGGTGGAACGATGAGCGACCCGATGATGACCGCCGCCACCGTGCCCGTCTCGCCCGGCCGCGCCCACGCCCGCGCCATGGGCGCCGATCCCGACCTCGACCACTGCCCGTTGATGTCCACCTACGGCCCGCCGACCGTGGCCTTCGTGCGCGGTTCCGGCTCGGAACTGTGGGACGTCGACGGCAAGCGCTACCTCGACCTGCTCTCCGGCCTCGCCGTGACGTCGCTCGGCCACGCCCACCCCGAGGTGGCAGCTGCGCTGACCGAGCAGGCCAACACGTTGCTGCACGTCTCGAACCTGTTCGGCACGACGGTCGGCGCCGAGGTGGCCCAGACCCTCGACCGGCTGTTGGGCGGAGGTGGGCAGGTCTTCTTCTGCAACTCGGGCGCGGAAGCCAACGAAGCGGCGCTGAAGCTGGCGCGCAAGTTCGGCGGTCATGGACGCCACGTGGTGGTGAGCGCCTACGGCTCGTTCCACGGGCGCACCCTGGCCACGCTGCACGCCACCGGCCAACCGGCCAAGCACGAGGCGTTCCAGCCGTTGCCCGAGGGGTTCCGGCACGTGGCCTGGGACGACGTCGACGCGCTGGCCCAGGCCATCGACCCCACCGTCGCCGCCGTGCTGCTCGAGCCGGTGCAGGGGGAGGGCGGGGTCAACCCGGCCAGCGCCGAGTACTTCCAGGCCGTGCGCCACCTCTGCGACGAGCGCGGCGTGCTGTTCATGGTCGACGAGGTGCAGACCGGCCTCGGTCGAACGGGCTCGTGGTTCGCGCACCAGCAGTTCGGCGTGGTCCCCGACGTCGTGACCATGGCCAAGGCTCTGGGCAACGGCGTGCCCATCGGGGCGTGCTGGGCCCGACGCGACGTGGCTGCCGCGTTCCAACCCGGCGACCATGCCACCACCTATGGCGGCCAGCCCCTGGCCACCGCCGCGGCGCGCGCCGTGCTGGCCGTGATGGAGCGCGAAGACGTGCCCACCCGGGCCCGCGTCGCCGGCGCTCGCCTCACCGACGCGCTGCTCGCACTCGAGGACGTCGCGGCGGTGCGCGGCCTCGGGTTGCTGCTGGCCGCCGAGCTGGCCGAGGGCATCGACGCCCGGGTGGTGGCCGCCGACGCGCTGGCGTCGGGCCTGGTCGTCAACGCCATCACGCCGACGGCCCTTCGCCTGGCGCCGTCGCTGCTGATCACCGAGGACGACCTGGCCGAGGCGGTGGCCCTGCTGGGCGATGTGCTCGCCCGCCACCGCCCCATCGAGGAGGGTTCGTGAGGCACCTGTTGGAGATCGACGACCTGTCGGCCGGTGAGCTGGATGCCGTGCTCCGCCTGGCCGAAGCCGCCTCACCACCCGAGGTGCTGCGGGGCAAGGGCATGGCCCTGCTGTTCGAGAAGCCGTCAGCGCGCACCCGCAACTCGATGGAGATGGCGGTGGTGCAGCTCGGTGGTCATCCGGTGACCATCCGCAACGACGAGATCGGCATCGGCACCCGGGAGACGGTCGAGGACGTGGCGCGCACCCTGGCCTGCTACCACGCGGCCATCGGCGCGCGGGTGTTCGACCACGACGTGCTCGACCGCATGGCCGCACTCGACGTCGTCCCCGTCGTGAACATGCTGTCCGACGAGGCCCACCCGCTGCAGGCACTGGCCGACGTCCTCACCATCCGCCAGCACTTCGGCACGGAGCACGGTCGGTCGGTGGCCTACGTGGGCGATGCCAACAACGTGGCCCGGTCGCTGGCGCTGGCCGCCGGGATGCTGGGGATGCACGTGCGCGTGGCGTCGCCGGCGGGCTACGGGTTCACGCCGGCCGACAAGGACCGGCTGGCGGCGGCCGGCGTCGAACCCGTCCTCACCGTCGATCCCGTCGAGGCCGTCGAGGGTGCCGACGTCGTCTACACCGACGTGTGGGCGTCGATGGGTCAGGAAGACGAAGCCGAGGCTCGCCGGGATGCCTTCACGGGCTTCACCGTCGATGCCGCCCTGGTCGGCCACGCTGCCGCCGGGGCGATCGTGCTGCACTGCCTGCCCGCCCACCGCGGCGAGGAGGTGTCGGCCGAGGTCGTGGACGGCCCGGCCAGCCTGGTGTGGGCCCAGGCCGCCAACCGGATGCATGCCGCTCGCGGCGCGCTGGCCTGGCTCTTGGGGCACGCGTGAGCGAGCCCCGTCGCATGGGCAAGGCCCAACGCCAGCACCTGGTGGCGCGCCTCATCGAGGAGCGGCCGATCCCCAGCCAGACCACGCTGGTCGACCTCCTGGCCGTCGAAGGGGTCGTGGCCACGCAGGCCACGGTCTCGCGCGACCTCGATGACCTCGGCGCCATCAAGATCCGGGTGCCGGGCGGCGACAGCGTCTACGCCATCCCCGACCTGCCCACCGAGCAGCACGCCCCCAACGACCACCTGCGCCGCGTCTTCGGCGACTGGGTCGTGGAGGTGAGCTCGTCAGCCAACCTGGTGGTGCTGCGAACGCCGCCGGGTTCGGCCCACGTCGTGGGCTCCGCCCTCGATCGGGTCGGGGTGGAGGGGATCCTCGGCACCGTGGCCGGCGACGACACGCTCATCGTGGTGGTGGCGGACGACGTCGGCGGTGCCGTGGTGGCCGAGCGATTGCGAGATCTTGCGGGCCTGTGACCAGGCGCGCCAGGGTGTGACCGAACGTCTGCAAAGGAGCGAGTGAACGATGGCGAAGCGAGTGGTGCTGGCCTACTCCGGTGGTCTCGACACGTCGGTGTGCGTGCGATGGATGATCGAGACCTGGGGTGTCGAGGTCGTGGCCGTCGCCTGCGACGTCGGCCAGGGCGGCGACTGGGAGGAGATCAAGGCGCGGGCCCTCGGTGCCGGTGCCATCGCCGCCGAGGTGGTCGATATCCGTGAGGAGTTCGCCAACGACTTCGTGGCGCCTGCGCTGCGCGCCAACGCGCTCTACGAAGGTAAGTACCCCCTGGTCTCGGCGCTGTCCCGACCGGCCATCGTCCGCCAGCTCGTGCTGGCGGCGCGGGCCCACGGTGCCGATGGCATCGCCCACGGCTGCACGGGCAAAGGCAACGACCAGGTCCGCTTCGAGGTCGGCATCCGCGCCCTGGCCCCCGACCTCGAGGTGCTGGCGCCGGTGCGCGTCTGGGGCATGACCCGTGAAGAGTGCATCGACTACGCGGCCGAGCACGGCATCCCGCTCACCGCCACCAAGGAGAAGCTCTACTCGATCGACGACAACCTCTGGGGCCGGGCCATCGAGTGCGGCGAGATGGAGGACCCGTGGGCCGAGCCGCCGCCCGGCGTCTGGGCCATGACCGCGCAGACGGCCACCGAGCCCCGCGAGGTGACGATCCGCTTCGAGCAGGGTCTGCCCGTCGCCGTCGACGGCGTCGCCATGCCGCTGCACGAGCTCGTGGTGCACCTCAACGGTGTGGTCGGGGCCTATGGCTTCGGTCGCCTCGACATGGTCGAGAACCGCCGGGTCGGCATCAAGAGCCGTGAGACCTACGAGGCGCCGGCCGCGTTGGCGCTGATCCTCGCCCACGCCGACCTCGAGTCGCTGACCCTCGAGCGCGACCTGCACCACGAGAAGCTCCGACTCGAGCCTCGCTATGCCGACCTCGTCTACGACGGGCAGTGGTTCTCGCCCCTGAAGGAGTCGTTCGACGCCTTCGTCGAATCGTCGCAACGCTTCGTCACCGGCGAGGTCCGCCTCAAGCTCGAGCCCTTCCGCTGCTACGTGGTGGGCCGGCGCAGCGAGTGGAGCCTCTACGACTACGGCCTCGCCACCTACGACGCGGCCGACTCGTTCAACCACGCCGATGCCGAAGGCTTCGTGCGGCTGTGGGGCCTCGGCCTTTCGACGTGGGCGGCCCGGCAATCGCAGAAGAGCGACTGACCGTGGCCACCCTCTGGCACGGGCGCTTCGATGGTGGACCGGCTGAGGAGCTGCTGGCCTACACGGTGAGCTTGCCGTTCGATCAGCGCCTCGCCCCCGACGACATCGTCGGGTCCCGCGCCCACGTGCGTGGCCTCGGCCGCGCCGGCATCCTCACCGACGCCGAGCGAGACGCGGTGCTCGACGCCCTGGATGCGGTGGAGTTCGAGCTCTCGGGCGGGACGTTCGCCTTTGCCCCGTCCGACGAGGACATCCACACCGCGGTCGAGCGTCGCGTCACCGAGCTCGCCGGGCCGGCCGGCGCCAAGCTGCACACGGGGCGCAGTCGCAACGACCAGGTGGCGACCGACCTCCGGCTGTTCACCAAGCGCGCCGTGCGCGACGTGGTCGAGCGGATCGTCGTGCTGCAGGACGTCCTCGTCGAGCGTGCCGCCGGTGCCGGCGAGGTCTACCTCCCTGGCTACACGCACCTCCAACGTGCGCAGCCCGTCCTGCTGGCCCACCACCTGCTGGCCCACGTGTGGGCGTTGGCCCGCGACGTCGACCGCCTCCTCGACGCCCATGCCCGCCTCGACGTCTCGCCGCTCGGTGCCGGCGCGCTCGCCGGCTCGTCGCTGCCCCTGGACCCGGTGGCCACCGCCCACGACCTGGGTTTCGCCTCGGTGTTCGACAACTCGCTCGATGCGGTCAGCGATCGGGACTTCGTGGCCGAGGTGCTGTTCGCCTTGACGATGGTGGGCGTCCACCTGTCCCGCATCGGTGAGGAGGTCGTGTTGTGGTCGACCGACGAGTTCGGCTTCCTCCGCCTCGACGACGCCTACGCCACCGGCTCATCGATGCTGCCGCAGAAGAAGAACCCGGACATCGCCGAGCTGGCCCGAGGCAAGAGCGGTCGCCTCATCGGCAACCTCACGGGGTTGCTGGCCACCCTCAAGGGTCTGCCCTTGGCCTACAACCGCGATCTCCAGGAGGACAAGGAGCCGCTGTTCGATTCCGTCGACCAGGTGTCGTTGGCCCTCACTGCGCTGGGCGGACTGCTGGCCACGGCGACCTTCGATGCGACGGCCATGGCCGCGGCGGCCGACGCCCCGACGGGCGCGGCCACCGACCTGGCTGAACACCTCGTGCGCACGGGCATGCCCTTCCGCGACGCCCACGCCATCGTCGGGGCCTTGGTTCGGCGCAGCCTCGACGACGGGGTCCCGTTGGTCGACCTCGTCCGCCACGAGCCCGCCCTCGGTCCGGACGCGGTGGGCCTGCTGGATCAGGGCGTGGCGGTCACCAACCGGACCACCCGCGGCGGCGCCGGTCCCGGCCCGGTGGCCGAGCAACTGGTTCGGGCCCGTCAACAGCTCGACCACGACCGTGCCCGCCTGGGCATGCTCGCCGGCCCGTCGGCCTGAGCCATGGCGCCGTTCGTCCACGACGTCCGGGTCCGCTACGGCGAGGTCGACATGCAGGGCGTGGTCTTCAACGCCCACTACCTGGCCTGGGTCGACGATGCCATGTCGGCCTGGCTCGATGCCGTGGGCTACCGCGGCGCCTCCTGGGCGCCGCCCGACGAGGAGCAGGGCTGGGACTTCATGGTCCGCCACGCCACCCTGGACTGGCGTGGGTCAGCCGCGTTCGGCGACCACGCACGGATCGCCTGCACCGTGAGCCGGTGGGGCACGACGTCGTTCGACGTGGCCTTCGCCATCGGTGTGGGTGGCGAGGTGCTGGTGGACGTGGTGCTGACCTACGTCGGCGTGCGATCGAGCCCTGGGGCGCCGCCGCAGCCCGCACCGGTTCCCGACGCCTTCCGCTCCTTGCTGGGCCCGGCCACGTGACCGGCACGGACGGCGACGCTGGCCCTGCGCCGAGTTGGACGGTGCGCGACGGCATCCGATCCAACGAGCCCGGTGCCGGCGCCGACGTGGCCACGTCCCAGGTCCGCGGCGCGGCGCTCGAAGGTGCTGACCAGTCGGCCACGCGGGTCGAGGTGCTCGACTTCCTCGCCTCGCAGCCCGCCCCGCTGGAGCGAACCAACACCACCGGGCACCTCACGGGCTCCGCCCTGGTGATCGATCCCCGCACTTTGCAGGTCGTCGTGCTCTTCCATCACAAGCTGCGTCGATGGCTCCAGCCCGGTGGCCATGCCGATGGCGATGGCGACCTGGCCCGCGTGGCGTGGCGTGAGGCGACCGAGGAGACGGGCATCGTCGGCCTCCGCGTGGTCGAGCCCGCCGTGCACCTCGACATCCACGAGGTGCTTCCCCCGCGGGAGCCACCTCACCTGCACCTCGACGTGCGCTTCGTGGTGCTCGCACCCCCCGGCGCGCCGCTCCAGGGCAACCACGAGAGCGACGACCTCCGCTGGGTCGACGCCGAGGAGCTGCCCGGTCTCGGCGCCGACCCGGGCCTGGTGATGCTGGCAGCCCGTGCCGTCTCGGTTCTTCGGGCTCTGCCGCCCGGCGTTGCCTGACCCGCCAGCCGCGTCAGCTCACGCCAGGTCGTCGTAGGAGCTGCACGACGCCATGTCGTTGACCAGGGCGAAGCGGTCGAACGCCACCGTCACCTGGCGCTTGTCGCGCTCGCTTTGGGTGACGTAGAAGCGTGCGGAGGGATCTGTCGCCACCCGATCGGCGAAGCCGTCGCGGTCGTCGAGATAGATCTCCCAATCGGCCAGCCACTCCTCGATCATGGTCGTGTCGCTCGCCGTAGCGGTGGGGACCGCGGCCAGCTCCACCAACATGGTGCGGAACTCGGTGTTCGTGGCCCGCACCTCGTCGGCCCGGTCGATCGGCGATGCCGCCTCGAATGCCTTGGGGAGCATGTCGATTCGCACGAGCGTGGCCGCACAGATGCCTTCCGCCCGTTCGGCGAACGCCGGGTCGTCCATCTGGCCGGGGGTGTCGTCGGCCCAGTTCCCGCCCAAGTGGTACCCGAACACGTAGATCCACATCGCCACCATCGACACGGCCACCGCAGCGGTGATCCACCAGCCGACGTTGCGGCGCCGATGTTCTTCAGCGCCGGCGCCATCGGAGTCGGACGGAGGGATCGTGGGGGCGGCCATCGCCCCATCGTGCCACCCGGAAGGCGGAAATCCCCAGGCCGCGAGGCCCTGTGCCCAACGTCACGCCCGAAACGGCCGCTTCGACTTGCATTCACCCCACCAAGGTCCGTAACGTAGTCCTTCGCCCCAACCGGTGAAGTCACGCAGTCACGCCGACTGCAGCGGTCAAGCTGATTTGCAGCCGCCCGCACGACAAACTAGGTTGTCGGCTCCCCGCTACGGTCAGTCCGGGCGGGCAAGCGTCCCGAGAACGGTTCGGCCGGTCGGGAAGGCGCTCCTTGAAAACGGAAGAGAGGACAGAAAGCCAGTGCGGGCGACGCTCGTATGGCTCTGGCGTCTGACTCCGGTCTTCGGACTGGGGACGACAGTGTCATGCAGCGACGTACGCAATACGAGAAATACCGAAGTGGGTGCCACGTCTACGTGGTGCCTGGTCGATTGAGGGAGAGTCACCTTCGATCGACTCTCCGATTTCTGGCGACGTTCCGGATGGTTCACCAACCGGGGTTTCGCTCGAGGTCTTGATGGAGAGTTTGATCCTGGCTCAGGACGAACGCTGGCGGCGTGCCTAACACATGCAAGTCGAGCGAGGTTCAGTCAGTGGCAACACTGACGAAGACCTAGCGGCGAACGGGTGAGTATCACGTGAGCAACCTGCCCTGAAGTCTGGGATAACCAGGGGAAACCCTGGCTAATACCGGATGCCTTCCACTGATCGCATGGTCGGTGGCAGAAAGATTTATCGCTTCAGGAGGGGCTCGCGGCCTATCAGCTAGTTGGCGGGGTAACGGCCCACCAAGGCATCGACGGGTAGCTGGTCTGAGAGGATGATCAGCCACACTGGGACTGAGACACGGCCCAGACTCCTACGGGAGGCAGCAGTGGGGAATATTGCGCAATGGGCGAAAGCCTGACGCAGCAACGCCGCGTGCGGGATGAAGGCCTTCGGGTT
>Ga0105047_10000746_pt1 | contig 56624 bp, 54 predicted proteins | sample MAT04_FD_78384 | JGI IMG/M metagenome (GOLD analysis project Ga0105047, IMG submission 78384) | Freshwater microbial communities from Lake Fryxell liftoff mats and glacier meltwater in Antarctica - MAT-04 (megahit assembly) | ecosystem: Environmental > Aquatic > Freshwater > Ice > Liftoff... | reverse complement strand
GCCCACGCCCACGGCATCGTGCACCGGGACATCAAGCCCTCCAACGTGCTTCTCAGCTCCGGCGGTCGGGTCAAGGTGGCCGACTTCGGCATCGCCCAGGCGTTCACGGAGGTCCAGCTGACGCTGACCCAGCCGGGCATGACCATGGGCAGCGTTCACTATTTCAGCCCCGAGCAGGCGCGCGGGGAGGTCGTCACGGGCGCCTCGGACGTCTATTCCGCGGGCCTCGTGCTGTTCGAGATGCTCACGGGCATGCGCCCGTTCGGCGGGGACTCGGCGGCGGCCGTCGCCATGGCGCGCCTCACGGGCCAGGTCCCGTCGCCCGCGATGGTCCGGCCGGATGTGCCCGCGGCGCTCGACGGCATCGTGCGCTGGACCCTGGCGCCCGATCCGCGCGCCCGGCCGACCGCCACGGAACTGTCCATGGCGCTGGGCCGGTTCCTGGCCGATCCCCACGGCACGTCCGCGTTCCAGGCATCCGGGCCGCCTCCGGTGATGCCACCGGCCCGCTACGCATCGCCGCCACCGCCCCCGCCACCTGCCGCGCCGCCGCCCGCGAAGAGCGACCGTTTCGGCTGGTTCGCCGCGCTCGGTGGGTTGTTCGTCCTCATCCTGGGTGGCGTCCTGATCTTCCTCATCATCGGCTGGGGCACCGGCGGCACCGGCGGTCCGTCCTCACCCACCCCGGTCCCCACCGCGACGCCGCGTCCCACGCCCACGCCCGGCCCCACGCCCCTGCCCGCGCCGCCGTTCGAGGGGATGCTGCTCGACGATGCCCGCCGGCTCGCCGAGCGCTACGGCCTGGAGCTGGACATCGATCGACAGGAGACCACGGCGGCCGAACCGGACACCGTCCTGAGCCAGGACCCATCCGTGGGCGTGGAGCTGCAGCCCGGCGACACGGTGCGACTCGTGGTGGCGTCCGCGCTGGCGACCGTGGACGTCCCTGACCTGCGCCTGCGCACGGAGGACGACGCCATCGCCGCGCTGCTCGATCTCGGGCTGGCGCCGGGTGCCCGCTTCGACGTGTACAACGCCAACGTCCCCGAGGGGCGCGTCGTGCGCACCGATCCGCGGGCGGGCACCCCCGTGCCGCCGGACACGGCCATCGACTACATGATCTCGCGGGGACCCCGGCCCACACCCACCGTGGGGCCCACGGATGCCGCGGTCACGGAACCGCCCACGCCTGAACCCACGCCTGAACCCACGCCTGAGCCATCGTCCACCCAGGAGCGCGTCGTCGTCGGCAACTACCAGTGCCAGGACCTCGCCACGACGCGCCAGCAGATCAGCGACAGCGGCCTGCGGGTGGACGACGTCCTGGCCGACGCCCAGACCTTCGATGACAGCTGGCTGGTGATCGGCCAGGTCCCGGAGGCGGGTCGGGAGGTGGTGCGTGGACGGCGCATCGACCTGTTCGTGGTGGACCCCTCCAGCCCCTGCCCCTGAACAGGCGTTCGCATCGAACATCGGTTCGCCACGCTCCCGGGATCGTGCGCTGGACGTCGCTGGTGCAGCTACACTTCTGGGCGTGCCACCTTGGAAGTGCCCACACTGCGGGACACCCCAGGCCGATTCCGCCAGGTGCTGGGCGTGCTCGCGTTCCCCCATCACGTGCAGCACGTGCAAGGCCTTCCGACGCTCCATCGCGGGCCGGCTCGGCTACTGCTCCGCGGACAAGGCGCGCACGGTCCTGACCGGTGATGAGGTCCGCGAGTGCTGGCGGGCGGCCTCGACCGCGCCCGAGCCGTTCCTGGGCCTGTTCGGCAGCCTCACGCCAGCGGTTGCGCCACCTGCGCGCCCTGATTCCGTCCAGGCGCCGGCACCCACGCCCGCGGCGGCCGCTCAGCGCCGATGGGACGAGATCGTGGCCGGGTCGGGTGTGGCGGATCCGATCGCCGCGCGCGGCGGCTCCTCCGCCACGGCACGCGCCATTCCCGTCTGGCCGGATCCGCCGGGTGCGGGGACCCCGGCACTCGCTGCCACCGAGCCGCCCAGCGCCCTCGACGCGCCGCCGGACCCCGCGCCGGATCCCGCCCGCTGGCGCCACCCCACCATCGACGAGCGATCCGTGCCGCCACCCGTGCCGATCGCCGACGAACCCGTGTCGCGCCGATCGTCCACGCTGTCGCTCCTGCCCGCCACGCTGACCAACCGGCTGCGCCGGCAGGTCGGCACCCGCGGCTGGCGTGCCATCCCCGTGGAGGGAGACCCACCGCGCTCGTTGCCCATGCCAGCGCCGTCACCCGCCACGTCAGCCACGGCCGTGAAACCGGCCGTCCGCGGCGCCACGCCCATCGCAGCCGCGCGACCTGTGGCCCCGGGCCGGCTCGTGGAGGCGCCGAGCGTGCCGGCAGCGGGCACCATCGCGACGCTCGGCGACCAGCTGCGACGCGCGGAGCAGATCCGCCGCGAGCGCGGCCTACTCGATGGTGAACGGCTTCGTGGAGACCGCCGCGGCGATCCCGGCGCCTAGCTGGGCGACCGCGGTCACCCACCCGTTCCCCCGCACGGCTCCCTCGCGGGCGATGACCACGTCGTCCCAGCGCGCGCTACCGTCGATGGTCACGGTCTCGTAGGTCTCCGTCGGCAGGCCCGGGGGTGAGATGCTGAACACGACGGTCGCCCCGCTCACCGGCTGACCGTTCGGATCCGTGACGTCGAGGCGCATGTTGATGCTCAAGGGCAGGTCACCCAGCTTCACCTTCTGGCGCGAGAGGGCGAGCTTCGCCTCCGCCACGCCTTCACCCCGCACAACGTCGATCGTCCGGCTGGTGCGATTGCCGGCCGCGTCCTCGGTGGAGATCGCGATGGGGTTCGCCTCGCTGTCCAGGCGGATCTCGGTGATGAACACGCCCCGGCCGTCGCTGACCACGGTCGCCACCGCGCCGGATGCCGGGTTGCGCACGAGCACGCTGAGGTCGGGTTCCGTCACGCCCCGCACGGTCGTGAAGGATCCGTTGACCACCGAGCCATCGGCCGGCTCCTTGATCTCGATGCGGGGCGCCCGGTCATCCACCATGACCGTGACCGCCTCCGATCGCGGGCCCTCGCCGCCGGCGTTGACGAGCGCGACCGTCAGCCGGTTCACGTTCCGGCGCAGCGGCACGTTGCGCACGGTCAGCGTCAGATCCCGGACCCTCACGGGGTCCATGATCAGATCGCCGTTGCGGTAGATCCGCAGCTGCAGGTTGCGGAGCGCCTCACCAGGCTCAGGGATGGCGACCGTGATGGTGACCCTGCGCTGCGTCAGCAGCGTGTCATCGAGCGGGATGATGACCGGCGTCACGGTGGGTGGGGGGCCGACGGGCACAGGGGACGCCGTGCCGACAGGCCCGCTGGGGGTTGCAGCCGGGGTGGGCGTCGGCGTGGCATCGGCGACGAGGCGTGACCCGCTCCCACCCCAGGCGAGCACGATGGACAGCAACAGCGCGCTCACCACCACGAGCACGCCTGCGCGCCGGGGCGTGGAGAGCGGTGGTGGCGCATCCGGGTCGCGTGCGGCGCGCGTTCGAACGGTCGACTCCGGTCTCGCGCTTCGGCGCGGACTGACCATCGACCGGTTGTCCCGCGGTTGCTCCGACCCACCCGACATGGCCCGATTGTGGCAGAGCCGCCAAGCGGTCCCTGCGCACCACGGTCCAGCGCGTGAGCAGGTACGCTACTGGGCGTTCCTCACGGGCAGGGTGAGGTCATGGGAGGTAGGGTGGAACGCCCCGAACGTCGGCCGGCATCGCCGGCAGATCGCGGTCTCAGGACGGTCGGTGGCCGCCCCGTGCCGCCCCCGCCACCGTCGGGGCCGATCGCCCGGATGCCGCCGTCCTTGTCCCGGCAGATGGTCGCCACCGCCCAGCTCGCGGCCATGGGTCCCCGGGTGCCGTTCGGACTGCCGAACCTGCGCCGGAACGTGTGCCCCCACTTCTACATGACCGGGCCGCGGGGGCCGATCACCATCCAGGCGCCGCACATGGTGAAGGCGTACATGCGCTATGAGGCCACGGTCTCGCGCTGCCAGCTGCGCGGTGGCGTGCACATGGACTCGGGGTACGTGACGGACATCTGCCTCTCGCCGCGCTTCAACCAATGCGTGTTCTACGAGGATGAGCTGACCGGCCGGTGACCGGCGGCTCGCGTCCCCTTGACCACTCCCGACGCCGCGGCCATCGCGGCGCTCCAGGCCCGAGGTCGATTCGGCATCCGGCTGGGCCTGGGGCGGACGCGCGCCCTGCTGCGTGCGCTGGGGTCGCCCGAGGCCGCGGTCCGGGGCGCGCTCATCGGAGGCACCAACGGCAAGGGCAGCACCCAGGCGATGGTCGCCTCCGTGCTGACCGCGGGCGGTGTGCGCGTGGGCCAGACGCCCAAGCCCCACCTGGTCGACTACCGCGAGCGCATCATCGTGGATGGTCGGCCGATCGCCGCTGCCCCCTTCGCGGCGCTGCTCGACGAGGTGCTGGCCGCTGCGGACGCGGTCGCACCGCGCCACGGGCCACCCACAGAGTTCGAGGCGCTCACCGCCGCCGCGTTCCTCTGGTTCGCGCGCACCGAGGTGGATGCCGCGGTGGTGGAGGTGGGCCTGGGTGGGCGCCTGGACGCCACGAACGCCTGGGATGGGGGCGTGGCCGCGATCGTGAACGTCCAGCGCGATCACATGGAGTACCTGGGGGACACGCTGACCGCGATCGCGCGCGAGAAGGCTGCCATCGTCAAGCGGGGGGACCGGGCGGTCACGGGCGCGGAGGGTGAGGCGCTGGGCGTGATCCGCCGCCGCGCCGCACGGATGGGTGCGCCGCTCGTGGTCGTGGAACCTTTGCCCGTGTTGAGCATGGACCGGACCGGCACTCTCGTCCGCCACCCTCGCCTGGGTCCGCTGCGCCTCGGTCTCATCGGCCGACACCAGGGCGCGAACGCCGCGGTCGCGGTCGCGGTGCTCGAGGCGCTCGACGCGACGGGCATCGCGCGCGTCGGCGATGAGGCCCTTCGCACCGGTCTGGCGGGAGCCCGTTGGCCGGGGCGCGTGGAGCTGCTCGTGCTCGGCGCGGCCGATCGGGCCGAGGCCGCGGGTGCGGTCGCGGTGCGCGGGCGCCCGGATGTGATCCTCGACGGCGCCCACAACGCCGCTGGCGCGGCGGCCCTGGCGGCGACGCTGGACGAGCTCGCGCCGGGGCTCTCCGGCGGTCGCGCCACGCTGATGCTGGGCATCATGCGCGACAAGGAGGTGGCAGCGGTGCTCGATGCGCTGCGCGCAGCGCGTCTCCTCGCGGCCGCACGCGTCCTGGCCGTGACGGTGCCCGACGCGCCCCGTGCGCTTCCTGCCGCCGAGCTGGCGAGCGCCTGGGGCGGCCCTGACACCGAGGCCTGGGACGACGTGGCCGCGGCGCTGCAACGGGGTCTCACGCTGGCACGCGCCGCGGACGGGCCGCTGGTGGTGGCCGGCTCTCTGTACCTCGTGGGTGCTGTGCGCGGCATGCTCATGCCGGACCGTGGAATTCGCACATGAGTGTTCCCGTCCCGCCCTTGCTGACGGTGCGCGGGCGCACGTTCGCGTGGGGCACCCGCACCCACGTCATGGGCATCCTCAACGTGACGCCGGATTCGTTCAGCGGCGACGGGCTGCTCGTCATCGACGATCCCGTCGCGGCGGCCGTGGCGCGCGCCCTGCGGATGGCGGGCGAGGGTGCGGACCTGCTGGATGTCGGCGGCGAGTCCACTCGGCCGGGGCACGCGCCCGTGACGGCGGCCGAGGAGACCGCGCGCGTGGTGCCCGTGATCGAGGCCGTGCGCGCGGCACTCCCGGACCTGCCCCTGAGCGTGGATACCGCCAAGGCGGCCGTGGCGGAGGCGGCGCTGCGTGCCGGCGCGGATCTGCTCAATGACGTCAGGAGCACCCACCCGGGCAGCGAGCTCGCGGCAGTGGCGGCGACCCACGGCGTGCCACTGGTGCTCATGCACGGCCGCCGGTCGTCGCCATCCGGGGACGTGGTCGCGGACGTGCTGGCGGACCTTGCGCAGGCCCTGGCGCGGGCGGAGGCCGCTGGCTGCCCACCGGGGATGCTGATCGTGGATCCGGGCATCGGTTTCGGCAAGACGCCGGAGGAGAACCTCGCGCTGTTGCGCGATCTGGGCCGGCTCCGGGACCTGGGCCGGCCCGTGCTCCTGGGCACCAGCCGCAAGTCGACCATCGGCCGGGTGCTGGGGCTGCCGCCCGGCGAGCGACTGGAGGGCACCCTCGCCACCACTGCGCTGGGCGTGGCCGCAGGTGTGGACATCGTGCGCGTCCACGACGTGCTGGCCAACGTGCGGGTGGCGCGGATGGCCGACGCGGTCGTGCGCGGCTGGCGCGACCCGGACGTGGCACGATGATCCCATGAGTGACCGGATGACGTTGTCGGCGATGCGCTTCGAGGGGCACCACGGCGTCACCGAGGAGGAGCGGCTGCTGCCCCAGTCCCTCGAGGTGGACCTCGTGGTGGAGGCGGACCTGTCACGCGCGGGCCGCACGGATGACGTCGCGGACACCATTGACTACGGGCCGCTCGTGGCGCTCTGCGCGGGCATCGTGGAGCGAAACTCGTTCCGGCTGCTGGAGGCCATCGCGGCCGCCATCGCCGATCGCGTCCTGGCGTCCACGCCGGCGGCGGCGGTCACGGTGCGGGTCCGCAAGCTCGCGGTGCCCCTGGACGCGGACCTGGACTGGGCCCAGGTCGAGATCCGTCGGGAGCGGCCTGCCTGAGACGCCTGAGGGCGCCCGACACCCGCTGGAGCCATCCATCCTCGTGTGGGCTCCTCTGGCGCCGGCTACTCTCGCGCGGGCCGCGTGCCCAGCGTCACCGGCAGCGTCAGCGTCTGGCCGCCGCGCAGCACCGACAGGCTGAGACGCTCGTCGGGTCGGTACTGCGCCAGCAGGTCATCGAGCGGGTTCGCCGCATCGATGCGCTCGTCGTTGACGGCCGTGATGAGGTCACCGGCCAGGATGCCCGCGTCCGCCGCGGGGCTGTCCGCCACGACGGCCGGATCCGTGCTGCCGGGCGACTGCCGCACCAGGACGCCGTAGTCCAGGGGCAGCGCCGAGCGTGCCGCCAGCGCCGGCGTGACGGGCTCATAGAAGACGCCGATCCAGGGTCGGGTGAGCTCCTTGCCGGCGATGGCCTGCTCCATGATCGGCCGCGCGATGTTGATGGGGATGGCGAATCCGATGCCCTCCGTGCCGTCATCCGCGACGGCGGTGTTGATGCCGATGACGCGCCCGCCCGCGTCCACCAGCGGCCCGCCGGAGTTGCCAGGGTTGATCGCCGCGTCCGTCTGGACCAGGTTGCGCAGCATCCGCTCGCCACCCCCGCAGCGCTCGATGACGGCCACGTCGCGCCCGGTCGCGGAGATGACGCCACTGGTCACGGAGTTCGTGTAGGTCCCCAGGGGGCTCCCGATGGCGACCGCCACCTGGCCCGACTGGAGCGCGGACGAGTCGCCCGCACGCGCGATCGGAAGGTCCTCCGCGCCCGGCTCGATCTGGACGATGGCGAGGTCCGTGAGCGTGTCCACGCCATAGGTCGTGGCGGGGAACTCGCGCCCGTCCAGCAGCCGCACGGTGAGCGCCTGTGCGCCGCACACGACATGCCGCGCGGTGAGCACGAGTCCGCCGCGCGCGTCGCTGAAGATCACGCCCGACCCCACACCCGTGGCGGGCAGCGAAAACGGGTCAGTGGCCGCCAGATCACTCGTGACGGCGCGGCTGGTGATGGTCACGACCGCGGGACTCACCCGGTTGACGGCGGTGATGATGTCCGACTGCTCGACGGTGATCGTCTGTTGCGTGCCGAGCGCGGTGCGCAGTGGTCCGTCCGTGCCCGTCGCCCCACCCGGCGGCGACAGGTAGCCGCCCACGCCCAGGATGCCCACGGTGAGCACTGCACCCATGACGCCCGCCATGGTGGCCACCGCCGCCGTGCCCACGGTGCCCGGACCGCGGCGGGGTGCCGACGGTGGCGGGGTCGAGGATCGGTTCGACCGGGAGGCCGCGTCGGGTCTCGCGCCCGATCCGCCCTCGTGGGCGGTCTGCCATGTGGGGTCATACCAGGTCGGCGTGCCTGCCGGCGGCGTCGAGCCCGGCGGCGTGGGAGCCCCCGAGGCGGTCCCCCACCCCTGGTCCACCCAGCGCGGGCGCGTCGACGGCGGGGGCGAGTAGGACGAGGTCGTGTCGTCCACCTCGAAACGCGGCCGATCGGTCATATCGCGAGCGAGCTCCGGAACGGTTCCACGGCGTGCGATGCGCGGGGGGATCGGGCTGGGGACCGATCCACGGCGGATGCCATCGGGGTACAGGTTCGCACGAACATGGTTCAGGCGGAACCCGTGGGAGGTGAAGAAACCGACACGCTGCGCGGCAGGAGCACCGTGACCTGGGTGCCGACCCCCGGCGTCGAGAGCACCTGGATGCGCCCCTCGTGCATGTCCACGATGGACTTCACGATCGACAGCCCGAGCCCTGAGCCACTGCCGCGCTCGCGGGTCCCGGCCCCTCTCCAGAACCGCTCGAACACGTGCGGCAGCTCCTCGGCGGGGATGCCCACGCCGGTGTCGGACACGGTGATGCGCGACCCCTCGGAGGCCGTCAGCAGTTCCACGTGGACACGGCCGCCGCGCGGGGTGAACTTGATGGCGTTGCCGATGAGGTTCGTGAGCACCTGCCCGATGCGCGGTGGGTCGTGCGGCAGCGGGACGGGATCGGGTGGCACGGCCACGGTGAGCGTCACGCCCTTGCGGCCCGCCACCGGTTCGGCCTGCTGGAAGGCGTTCTCCACCACGCCCCGGAGGTCCTCCGAGCGGAGGTCCAGCCGGACCAGGCCCGAATCAAGCTTGGACAGCTCCAGCAGGTTGGTGGCCAGCCACTCCATGCGCTCGATCTGGCGGGCGCTCTGTTCCAGGAACTCGTCGCGTGTCTCGGGGTCCTCCGCGGCGCCATCCCGGAGCAGCTCGTTGAAGGTCCGCAATGCGGCGATGGGGGTGCGCAGCTCGTGGGAGACGTCCGCCACGAAGTCGCGACTCCGGTCACGGTCGGCGCTGATGATGCTGATCGACTCGCCCAGCCGTTCTGCCATCTGGTTGAACGCGTCGCCCAGCTCGGTCACCTCGGGCGCTGCGGTGGCGGGCAGCGAGACCCGCTCCTCGAGCTGGCCGTCCGCGAGGTGGCGCGCGGCGCGGATGAGCCTGCGCACCGGGTCCGCCAGCCACTGGGTGAGCACCAAGGACACGAACCCCGCGGCGGCCAGCCCGCTGACCGCCGCGACCAGCAGCACCTGGTCGATGGTCTGGAGGGTCTGGGCGCGTGAGGTGAACGGCCGCTCCAGGGTGACGACCACCGGGCGCCGGGGGGTCGCGCCCACGAACTGCGTCCAGTAGGTGTCGCGGACCACCTCCGTGCGCGAGGTGCTGATCTCCTCGCGCTGCTGGCCGGTGCCCCCTTGGTCGGAGGGCAGCGTGGCGTCCAGGCGATAGATGGGGCTCCCGCCGGCCGTCTGTGCCTCAGGGCTCTCGAAGATCTCCACGTGGATGTCCGCGAGCGCGATGTCACGGGTCAGATCCGCCACGAACCCGTCCTCCGAGCTGCCGAGCGCGCTCACGAGGGTGTCGCTCGGGCCCAGCGGGTCGAGGGTCTCCATGAGGATGGCCCGTTGGAAGTCCTGGCCGGTGGTCGTCCGGCCCACGATCTCGTCCGCGACGAGGCGGGCGACCGAGGCGGCCCGGGCGTCCAGGCTGGTCGCCTCCTGGCGTCGGAGGTAATCGTCCAGGAGGCGCGGCAGGGTGGCGAGCACGATGCCCAGCGCCAGCAGCACCACGGTGGCGAAGGCGAGGCCGAGGCGCAGCCGATACCCGCCGACGTGGCGCCAGCCGGCGCTCATGCCGACGGATCCCGGACCGGATCGACCCGGCCGACCGGCGACACCCGGACGTCAGCGCTCGGCGAAGGCGTAGCCGGCCCCACGCACGGTGAGGATGAAGGATGGGTTCGTGGGGTCATCCTCGAGCTTTTCCCGCAGGTGGGAGACGTGGACGTTGATGGTCTTCTCGTCCTGGTCCAGCGCCTCGTAGTCGCGCACCAGCTCCAGCAGCTCCCGGCGCGAGAAGACCCGGCCGGGACGCGCCGCGAGGTGACGGAGCAGCTCGAACTCCGTGGCCGTGAGGTTGACGCGCCTGGGGCCGCGCATGACGCGCCGGCGCTCCAGGTCGATGACCAGGTCCTTGTGCCGGATCTGCCGTCCACCACCGGCGTCCGCGAGATCCCCGTACGCGCGGCGCAGGAGCGCCTTGATGCGGCTCATCAGCTCCCGCAACCCGAACGGCTTGGTCAGGTAGTCATCCGCACCCAGCTCCAGGCCGATGACCTTGTCCATCTCGTCATCCCGGGCGGTCAGCATCAGGACCGGCGCCTTGGATCCGGTCGCGCGCAGACGGCGCAACAGCTCGAAGCCGTCGATGCCGGGAAGACGCACGTCCAGGATGATGAGATCCGGGGCCAGCTCGCCGGCGACGGCCAGCCCCTCCTCGCCGTTCGACGCGACGGTCACCTCGTATCCCTCCTGCTGGAGGGCGTACTGGAGACCCCGCGCGACCGCGAACTCGTCCTCGACGACCAGGATCGTCGCCATTGCCCGCGGATGGTAGCGCGCCGGGGCCCCTGACGCTCGTGCTACGATGGACGGCCTGTCGCCGCGCCGTCGCGTGGGCGTGCGCCGGAACCTAGGAGCGCGTCCGATCGCCGCTCCGACGCACACGCGACCCGCATCATCCCCCTGAGGTCACCACCCCGTGAGCACCCGTCCTTCCCTCGCCGCCGAGCACCGCACGGTCATCGGCAAGCAGGTCAACTCGCTCCGACGCCAGGGCATCCTGCCGGCCGTCATCTTCGGTGGCGGCAAGCCGTCCGTGCCTGTCCAGATCTCCGCGCTCGACTGGGAGATCCTGCGCCGCCACAAGGTGACGCGCAACACGCTCATGGATCTCAAGGTCGGCAGTGCCAAGGCCCAGCCGGTGCTGGTGCAGTCCATCGCGGAGGATCCCCGGAGCCGCAAGCCGATCCATGTCGACTTCCAGGTCGTGAAGATGACCGAGGAGATGACGGTGGACGTGCCCCTCGTGACCATCGGCACCTCCACCGCGGTGGACAAGGACGGCGGCACGCTGCTCCACCTCAAGGAGACCATCCACCTCCGGGCGCTGCCGGGCGATCTGCCCACGTCCATCGAGGTGGACGTCAGCGGCCTGGTCGATTTCGAGACCACGCTCCACGTGAGCGATCTCATCGTGCCCAAGGGCGTCCAGATCCTGACGGACGCGGGCGATTCCATCGTGCGGGTGATGGCGCCGCGCACGGAGGCCGCGCAGCAGGGTGACGCGCCCGACCTGGCCGCCGGGGCTCCCGCCGAGGAGGCTCCCGCCGAGGACGCCTGATCGGCGCTGCCCCGCGCCGCGCGCCGATCCAGACAGGAGGACGCCCCGACCGATGTTGTCGGGGCGTCGTCCGTGTGAGGCGGGTCGCGTCAGGCGACCAGCGATGGGACCTGACCGTCAGGCGGTCAGCTCCGTGGTGCAGAACTTGCAGCGCGTGGCGCTCTTGAGGATCGCCTCGCCGCAGGCCGGGCAGGTCTTGATGTCCGGTCCCGGTGCGGCCCTGGGCAGCAGCATCTTCGTGATCGCGAACGCGACGAACGCCACGATCACGAAGTTGATGATGGTGTTGATGAACGCACCCCAGCGGATGGCGACCTCGGGATCCGCCTCCGGGTCGGCGCCCGCAGACTCCAGGACGATCTTGAACCGGGAGAAGTCGACGCCCCCGAAGACGACCCCGATGATGGGGTTGATGATGTCGTTGACCAGCGAGGTGACGACCCCGCCCAGTGCGATACCGATGATGACGCCGACCGCCAGCGCAAGCGCGTTGGACGTGGTCAGGAACGTCCTGTACTCCTTCCAGAGTGACATCGCTTCCTCCCGTGAGGTTCTCGCATCGATGCGTTCGGACGGCCGCACACTACCAAGCCGCGGATGTCGCGTTCAGGTCCGCGTGCAGCCTGTCATCCGGTCGTCATCAGCCGCGCTCAGGATGGTCCCATGCATCAGCACCGACTGACCCCGCTCGTCATCGCCCTCGGGCTGTTCGTCGCCTCGCCCGGGCTCACCACCGCCCAGACGGCGTCGCCCGTCGCCCCGGCACCATCCCCGGCTGTCTCGCCCGGGACGGGTCCGGGATCCTCCCCGGTCGCACCGGCGCCCACGATCGCGATCGATGCCGTCGGGGCGCTCGCCTGGACGCGCGTCGCGACCGACGACGGTCCGGAGCCGGATGCGCGCGAGGACCACACGCTGACCGTGGATGCGGACGGCGCCGCGGCGTGGCTGTTCGGTGGTCGCGACGGCGGCCGCGCGTTCGGCGACCTGTGGCGCCTGGACCTCGCGACGGATACCTGGCAACGCATGGATCCGCCGGGCGATCGGCCGGCGAAGCGCTTCGGGCACACGGCGACGTGGCTGTCGGGCGTGGGCCTGGTGGTGTTCGCTGGCCAGGCTGGCCCGCGCTTCTTCGACGACCTGTGGGCGTTCGATCCCGCCACCGGCGCATGGTCAGCGCTGCCCGGCGATGGCCGGCGGCCTGAGGCGCGCTACGGCACCTGTGCCGCGGTCGGCCCGGATGGACGGCTGTGGATCAGCCACGGCTTCACGGCGTCGGGGCGGTTCGGGGACACGCGGGCGTGGGACCCGGGGACGGGGCGCTGGACGGTGGAGACGCCCGCGGACGGCACCGTGCCGGTCGATCGCTGTCTGCACGACTGCCTCTGGGCGCCGGACGGGCGGCTGCTGCTGTATGGCGGCCAGACGACCGGGGTGGCCTCGCTGGGTGACCTCTGGGCGCTCGATACGGCCGGCGCTCGATGGACGGAGCAGGCGTCCCCTGCGCCCGGCGCCCGACGCCTGTACGGCCTCGCCACGGCGGGCACCTCGACCGCCTGGCTGTTCGGGGGTGCTGACGCGCGCGACCGGCCGCTCGCCGACCTGTGGCGCTGGGACCTGGTCACGCTCGACTGGACGCCCGTGACGCTGCCGGAAGGAGCGGAGCGGCCCGCCGCGCGCTTCGGAGCGACGCTCATCGCGGACCCCGCGCGCGGCCGGCTGCTGCTGTTCGGCGGCGAGGGCCGCGCTGGGCGCACCGCGGACCTGTGGGTGCTCTCGGCGCCCGCCTGAGCCGGACCGTCCGGCCGTCACGACATCCGGGAAGCTCCGCCCGGTTCCGGCTACGCTACGCCGTCCATGGACGAATCGTCTCCCACTCCGGCCGAACCCCAGCCCCAGCCGCGTCCTCGCTCGCGGGCGGTCAGCCAGCTCATCGAGATCGCGACCACGGTGCTGCTCGCGGTCGCGCTCTACTTCGTGATCCAGACGTTCCTGCTCCAGACCTTCCGCGTGGAGGGTCGCTCCATGCAGGATTCGCTGGAGCCCGAGCAGCACCTGCTCATCGACAAGCTGACGCCCCGCTTCGACGACTACAGCCGCGGCGACGTGGTGGTCCTCCATCCGCCCGATTCGGACCCAGGCAGCACGCCGTACATCAAGCGCGTCATCGGGGTCGCCGGTGACCGCGTGGAGATCCACGACGAGCACGTGTGGGTGAACGGGGTGCAGCTCGACGAGGCGTACGTGAACGCCGACTACCCCACGGAGCGTGGTGAGTGGGCCGAGTACGAGGTGCCCTCCGGTGAGCTGATCGTCATGGGTGACCACCGGGACGCCTCCCTGGACTCGCGCGAGTTCGGGTCCGTGGCGGTCTCGGAGGTCGTCGGTCGCGCGGTTCTCCGGTTCTGGCCGCTGGACGCCCTGGGCATCCTCCAGACACCCATCTATCCCGACGTGCCGGCGACGCCTCCTGTGTGACGCTCGCTGTTCATTTCCCGCTACCCTAGGCGGCCTATGACCAGTCCATCGGTCCCGCCCCTGCCCGAACCCGAGGCCCAGCCCCGCAGGCGGTCTCGCCTCCTCGATTCGCTCATCGAGATCGCGACCACGGTGGCGCTCGCGGTCATCCTGTACTTCGTCATCCAGACGTTCCTGCTGCAGACGTTCCGCGTGGAGCAGCAGTCGATGCTGGACTCGCTGCTGCCGGACGAGCACCTCCTGATCGACAAGCTGACGCCCCGCTTCGACGATTACAGCCGCGGAGACATCGTCGTGTTCCATCCGCCCGAGGCCTATTCGGATGGTGACGGCACGCCGTTCATCAAGCGCGTCATCGGTGAGCCTGGCGACCACATCGAGATCCGCGATGACCGGGTGTGGGTCAATGGGGTCCAGCTCGATGAGCCCTACGTGAACCCGGACTACCCTACCGAGCCGGTCGAGTGGGACGAGTACACCGTTCCGGAGGGCGAGCTGATCGTGCTCGGGGACCACCGGAACGCGTCGCGCGATTCGCGCGAGTTCACTTCGGTCCCGGTGGGCAACGTCATCGGCCGCGCGGTGCTCCGCTTCTGGCCCCTGGACCGCCTGGGGATCCTGCAGACCCCCACGTACCCCGACATCCCGGCCGCGCCCGCCGGGTGATCCTCGGCTGACGGCTGACGGCTGACTGCTCGACGGAGGGTGTCCCCATCCGGGGCGCGTGCCGGCGCGAACCGCAGGTGACGACGACTTCGGAGCCGCGCCCGTCGGCCCGACCCAGGGGGAGCACCCGCGATGACCGCGATCCAGTATCTCGACCAGCCGCAAGGCGGCTATCAGCCCGGCGCCTGCAACATCGGACCTGCCGAGATCGCGCGCCGGCGCCGGGCGGGCATCGTGGGCGTCGCCGTCGCCCTCGTGCTCGCGGTGGTTCTCATCCTGGCCGACGTGGCGCCGGTGCTGCGGCTCGCGGTCGTGGCCCCGTTGTTCGTGGGCATCCTCGGGTTCGTCCAGGCGCGCCTGAGGTTCTGCGTGGGGTTCGCGGCGGCGGGCCTGCGCAATCTCGGTGCGCTCGGCGACGGGTCGAAGGTGGATGACCGTGCTGCGCGCTCCGCCGACCTCCGCCGGGCCGCCATCGTCGCGATCGCGGTCGCGGCCGTCTCCGGCGCCATCGCCGTGGGGTTCGCGCTGCTGCCCATCTGACCCCGACCGTCTAGAACGGCTCGGAGCTGACCCACCGACCGCGCTCGCCGACTGGCAGCGCCCGGCGGCGTCCGGTGGCCAGGTCCCACTCCTGACGCACGAACCGGTTCTGGTCGTCGCCGGTCATGATCAGCACGTACGCCGCATCACCCTGGCCCACGAGGTGACCGTGGTCGTGGAGGTCGTCCGGCGGCAGGATCGTGGCCGATTCGCTGTGGCGGACCGCCGCTTCCGAGATGCGCTCCAGTCGGGCCTGCTCCCCGCTGCCGAGGACGCGATACAGGCGGTGGGTCTCGACGCCCACCACGGGCGCGAGGACGACCCAGCAGCCGTGATCGTGGATGGCGCTCATCTGTCCCTCGGTCCGATGCACCAGCATCAAGCGCGGGCCGCGCTCCGGAGCGTGGAGGCGGATCACACCGCTCCGATCGCCCAGCTCCGCGACGCGCGGCAGCAGGTGGTCGTGGTCCCGGGCGAGCGTCACCATCGCCCGGCCGATCGCCGCCAGGTCTGGGGCGCCGGGCCGGTCCGCGACCGCGACGACCTCGAACAGCGCCCGCAGCGGGGCATCGAGCGCCGCGAGGTCGGTGCGTCCGGTGGCGGTCATGCGGTCCTCCCAGGCGGTGCGGCGCCGCGGCGCGCGGCCCGTCATCCGGCTGCGATGATGCACTGATGCGCACGCTTCTGTTGCACGGCGCCGGCGACCTCCGGCTCGTGTCCGCCCCCGACCCGGTGCCCGCGCCAGGCGAGGAGCTGGTGCGCGTGACGGCCGTGGGGCTGTGCGGATCGGACCTGCACTGGTTCGTGGACGGATCGGCCGGCGGCTGGCACATGGACGGGCCATTCGTCCTGGGGCACGAGATCGGCGGCGTGATCGCGACCGGACCGCGCGCCGGCATGCGCGTCGCGGTCGAACCAGCCGACGCCTGTGAGCGCTGCGAAGCGTGCGTGGCGGGCCGCACGAACCTGTGCGAGGCGACGCGGTTCCGGGGTGCCCCGGGCTGCGACGGTGCCCTCGCGGAACTGATGGCGTGGCCTGCGCGGCTGCTGGTGCCGGTGCCGGACAGCATCACCGAGGACGAGGTGCCGCTGCTGGAATCCCTGGGCGTCGCGATCCACTCCGTGGGCCTCGGGCATGTGCGCCCCGGCATGGCCGTCGTGGTCGCCGGTGCCGGCCCCATCGGGCTGCTGATCGTGGCCATGCTCCGGGCACGCGGCGTCGGGCGGATCGTGGTCACGGAGCCGCTCGCACACCGCCGAGCGGCAGCACTCGCGCTGGGCGCGGACGTGGCCATCGCACCCGATCCGGATGGGATCGCGCGGGCCACGTTCGCGGAGCGCGCGCCGGTGGCGTTCGAGGCGGCCGGCACCGAGGCCGGCATCGCGACCGCCTGCGGCGCCGTGCGGGCCGGCGGCCGCGTGGTCCTCGTGGGCATCCCCAGCACCGACACGTACGCCATCCCGGCCGCCGACGCGAGACGCAAGGGCCTCACGTTCCCGGTGGCACGGCGGATGCAGGCGCCGCATCTCCAGCAGGCGGTGAACCTGGTCCACGCCGGGGTCGTGCCGCTGTCGATGCTCGTGTCCGCGACCTACGCGCTCGCCGACGGGGCCGCGGCGTTCGCGGCGCTGGTCCGGCGTGACGGCCTCAAGGTGGTCGTCCGACCGAACGCCTAGCCGCGGGGACGCTCCAGGAGCTCCACCCAGTAGCCGTCCGGATCGGCGACATACACGATGCGCCCCCCGGCATTGCCGCCCGCGGTGATGGCCACGCTCTCCGGGGAGCGCGAGCGGTAGCCCAGTTCGCGCAGGCGCGCGTGGAGCGCGACCGCATCGGAGACCTGGAGGCACAGGTGGCCGCTGCCCGGGTCCTGCGGCCGCGCCGCCGCGGGCATCCGCTCCGCGCCCTGGTACTCCAGCAGCTCCACGACCGCGCCCGTCTCCGATCCGGGCACGCGGAGGAGCACGTAGCGCAGCGCGCTGAACGACACTGCCAGCGTCTCGTGGAGGTACGGCGCGTCCCGGACCGCGTCCAGGGTCACGTCCAGGCCCAGGCCGTCCCGATAGAACGCGAGCGACGCGTCCATGTCGGAGACGGAGATACCGCCGTGGTGGATACCGATGACCGCCGGCCCGTCGCTCATCCGCGTGCTCCCTTCCTGATCGATGGTGAGACGAGCACCTTGACGCCCGGCAGGTCCGACCGACCCACCGCCCCGAAGCCGATGTCCACCGTGTCCTCCAGCGCGACCCGTGCGGCGACCACCTGGTCGGCGTGCAGGGCGCCCCGTTCCAGCAGCCGGACGGCCGCCGCGAAGTCCTCATCCCAGACGTGCGACATGGCGCCGATGAGCTCCTGCTCCAGCGCCGCGATGCGCAGCGTATCCAGCGTCGACGGGGTCGCGGAGAGCCCCACCAGCACGCACCGCCCGCCACGCCGGGTCACCCCGAGGGCCTGCGCGACCGCCCCCGGAACGCCCGCCGCCTCCACGCTCATGTCCGCGCCACGTCCGCCGGTCAGCGCCCGCAGGGTGTCGGCGAAGCCGTCCACGGTGGGATCCAGCGCCGCGTCCGCGCCCAGGCGCAGCGCGAGCTCGCGGCGACCCGGCAGTGGGTCTGCGACCACGATCGTGGCCGCACCACCGGCGCGCGCGACGACCAGCGCCGCGATGCCGATCATGCCACCGCCGAACACCACCACCGACTCACCGATGCGCAGCCGCCCACGCCGCATGGCCCGGACCGCGACGCTGACGGGCTCCGCCAGCGCGGCCGTGGCCGGATCGATGGCAGGATCCACCGCGATGCAGAAGCGCGCCTGCGCGTTGACCAGCTCCGCCAGTCCACCGTCCGCGGAGAGCCCCAGCGCGGCGTAGTCGGGACACAGGATCACCTCGTGGCGGACGCACCACCAGCAGGTGCCGCAGGACAGGTTCGGGTCCACCGCGACCAGCTGCCCGGGGACCAGGGCATCCACGCCCGGTCCCACCGTGACGACGTGGCCCACGATCTCGTGGCCCAGGATGAGCGGCGCCTGCACGCCGGTCAACCGGTGGGGCGCGCCCGCGGGGATGAACAGCGGCCCGTGGCGCCACTCCTCGCGGTCCGTGCCGCAGATGCCGGTCCACGCGACGGCGATGCGCACCTCGCCCGGCCCGGGCGGCGGTGGCACCGGAACGTGGTCCAGCCGGACATCGCCGCGGCCGTGCCAGCGGATCGCACGCATCATCTCGGTCATCCTGAGAGTGTCACGGCCGCAGACTGGCGCTGTCAACGCGCCGGACGCGGCGCACGGCAGCAGCGCGCCGGACGCGGCGCACGGCAGCAGCGCGGCGCACGGCAGAAGCGCGGCGCATGGCAGGGACGCGGCGCACGACCGGCGCGCGGCGCGCGCTGGCCACCGGCACGCGCCAGCAACGCCACGCGCGGCGCCACCGCAGCACGCGCGACCGGCCCGCCCCACCGGCACGCGCGACCGGCACGCGCGACCGGCCCGCGCGACCGCGGCACGCGCGACCGGCACGCGCCACCACCCCGTCCTGTGGCACGCTGGCCGGGATGGAACGACTGACGATGGCCATGGTCGGCTGCGGCGCCATGGGTCGGCGCCACCTCCGGGGCCTGGGGGCGTTGCGCGCGGCCGGGCTGGATGTCGTGGAGCTGTCGGCGGTGTGCGACCTCGATGCCGCCGCCGCCGCACGTGCCGCGGACGAGGCGGAGGCACACACCGGCCGCCGCCCGCGCGTCGTGACCAGCCTGGACGAGCTGCTGCGGGACGAGGATGTGCGCGCCATCGACATCGTCACGGAGCCCGCTACCCACCACCGGATCGCCCTGCCGGCGCTGCACGCGGGCCGCCACGTCCTGTGCGAGAAGCCGCTCTCGATCACGATCAAGGGTTGCCAGGCGATCCTGGACGCGCATGCCGCAGCGCCCGCGGGCACGGTGCTCGCGACCGAGGAGCACTTCCGGCGCGGGCCCGTGAACCGCATCGCCCGAGCGGCGGTGCAGGCCGGTTACCTGGGCGAGGTATTCCTGGTCCAGACGCTGTGGGCGGGTGGCGACGACCGCATCCTGCTGACCCCGTGGCGGCACCTGCGCGAGAAGGGCGCCATCGCGCTGGACAACGGCGTCCACATGGCGGACGTCCAGTCATACCTCATCGACAGCCCGTGGCGCGAGGTCTGGGGCCGCGGCTTCATCGCGGAGCCCGTCCGCCGCCGCGCGGAGGAGGCGGTGTTCGCCGCGGACGTCTATGGTGAGGCGATGGCGAACGCCCCGGCGGAGATCCGGGCCACGGGCGAGGATTCGATCATCGCGCTGTATCGCCTGGAGAGCGGCGCGTCCGCGATGCTCACGTGGCTGCCGTCCGGCCCCGGCCACCAGTATCTGGAGCGCAGCATCCACGGGCGTGGCGGCTCGATGTTGGTGCCCGGCGATCGCTCCGGACAGGACCTGCTGCTGCGCACCGCCGGCCGGTCCCTGGGCGCCCGGGAGCTGCTCGCGGAGCTCGGTCCGGACACGCTCGATGACGTCCATCGGCGCCTGTTCGGTGACCCGGTCCACCCCGACCGTCCGTTCGCGGAGATCGACGCGGCGCACCTGGCGGTGACCATCCACGACTTCGCCCGCGCCGTGCTGGACGGGACCGCGCCCGAGGTCGACGGCCGCGGCGGCATGGATGCCGTGGCCGCGATCCTGGGTGCCATCGAATCGGAGGACCTGGGTCGCCCGGTCACGCGAGCGGAGATGCTGGCCGGCCGCGTCACCAGCGCCCAGGCAGACATCGATCAAGCCCTTGGCCTCACGCTCGGGCTCGACTGAACGGAATCGGACGAGGAAGGATCATCGGCATGCCCGACCGCCCCTGGAAGCTCGGCTACAACACCCTCACCTGGAACGAGACGCGTGATCCGGATGCCGAGGCGGTCTTCGCGACCATCAAGGACGCGGGCTGGGAGGGCATCGAGCTGCTCGACCCCGACGCGAATTGGTGGGGGACGCCCTCGCGCGTCCGGCGCATCGCCGCGGACGCCGGTCTGCCGGTCGTCGCGGTCCTGGGCGCGGTCCAGATCGACGACGCACGCCGGGCGCGATCACTGGAGATCCAGAAGCGGCTCATCGACTACGGCGCGGGGGTGGGGGCGAGCGCCTACGTGTTCATCGGTGGCGACCGCGTCTACCGCCGCCTGCCCACGGACGACGATCTGCAGCGCCTGGCGGACGCGGCGAGCGAGCTCGTGGAGCACGCCGCTCCGCTGGGCATGAGCGTCAACCACCACTCCCATCCGCGCTGCACGATCGAGCGTGAATCGGAGCAGGACCGGCTGCTGGAGCTGTCCGACCCGCGGCTGCAGGTGTGCATCGACGTCGGCATCAGCGCCTTCATGGATGAGGACTGGCTGGGCCAGATCGCGAAGTACGCCGGGCGGACCGGCTACGTCCACCTCAAGGACTGGGCGCTGGGCAAGTACTGCATCCTGGGCGAGGGCACCAAGGGCATCGACTGGTCCGCGGTGCTGGACGCATTCACGGCCACCGGCTTCGACGGCTGGGTCACGACCGAGCTGTCCTGGTACGGCGATTCCGACGCGGATGCCGCCTGCCACGCGAACCGGGCGTACCTGCGCTCCATCGGCTACTGAGCGGCGGGGATCGTCAACTCCGGCGGGAACCGGTCGGTGGGCGCCTGGACGATCTCCACGATGATGCCCAGCACGTCGGGGTGCTCGTGGTACGCGAACCGACCGTCACGGGAGCGCCCGAATCCATCGCCTGAGGCCACCTGGACCCAGCCCTCCGCGGCCAGGGCGGCTGACGCGGCACCGAAGGCGTCCGGGTAGAACGCGATGTGCTGGAGGCCGGCGCCCTTCCGCTCGAGGTGCTCGTGCCAGATGCTGGGGCCCGCGATCGGCTCGACCAGCTCCAGCATCACCTCGCCGCTGAACGCGAGCGCGTGGCGGATCCGGAAGCCGGCCGGCTGTCCGCGATAGGTCGCCGTCGAGAGCGCCGCCGCGTCCAGCGTGAACAGATTCCAGGGGCCGATGCCCAGGTGGTCCCACCACGCCTGCGCCTGGGCCGCGGCGTCCGGGACCACCAGTGCCACCTGGCGCACGGGCTTGCCCAGCAGGGAGCCACCGGGCAGCTGGAGGGTGTCGGGTGTCGGGGGTCGGGTCATGCGGGGTCTCCGAAGCTGAGGCGGTGCTGGACCTCGAGCCCGAGCAGCTCTCGGCAGCGGGTGGTGTCGAACACGCTCTCGCGTCCGATGAGCGGCCGGCGCAGGGGCGTGCCGGGGTGCGAGCGGGCCATCAGCTCCGCCGTGGGCAGGGGGGAGCAGGTGTCCGGCGCCATCACGTTGATGACGTGGAAGCCGGGGATCTGCCGCTCCACGGCGAGCGCGAAGGCCCGGGCCGCGTCTCGCACGTCGAGGTAGGCCCACAGCTCGTTGGCGAGATGGGTGGGGTCCTCCGCCACCACCTTCTGGCGTGCGACGTGGAGCTCCATGGGAGCGGTGGCGCTGATGCGCAGCGCGACCGCCTGGTAACCATGGCGCCGGTGCATCATCTCCGCCGTCGCCTCGTCCACCTGCTTGGACAGCGCGTAGGCGTCCGTGCCGATGTTCGGGTGCGCCTCGTCCACGGGTGCGTACAGGGGCGCGAGGTTGTCGCGGCCGTACGGCAGCCCGAGGAGCGAGATGCTCGATGCGATGGCGACCGCGCGCAAGCCTGCCACGCCCGCCGCCTCCAGGGCGACGAACGTGGACTGGGTGTTGGTGGCGAAGACCTCGCGCGGCGTGCCCAGGAGCGGCGTGGGGATCGCGGCGAGGTGGATGAGCGCGTCGGCGCCTGCTACCGCTCGGGCCATGAGCGCCTCGTCCCGGCTATCGCCCAGATGCCACGTCGCACCGTCCTGCTCGAACGGGGCGGCGGGCGCCGCTTGCCCGGCGGTCGGAGCGCCGACGCCACCCGATCCTGCCGCGGTCGTGCCCGGTGCGACGCGGTCCACCGCGACGACCGCGTGCCCGTGCGCGAGCAGGTCCGGCACCACGTACCGCCCGATGCCGCCGGCCGCGCCGGTGACCACGATGCGCATCACCTGTCTCCTTCGATGGCGGCCAGCAAGCCCTGCATGTACCCGATGGCGTGCGCTCGCGCGCGGTGCCCGTAGGGTGTGTCCCCGGTCATGTGCGGCACATGGTCATCCAGCAGGAACCCGTCGAAGCCCACGGCGATGAGCTGCCGGATGACGGCGGCCGCGTCGTACGACCCCTCGCCGATGAAGCACTCCGCGAATCGGGGCACGGTCCCCTGGACCTGCCGCAGGTGCACGTAGAAGATCCGGCCGCGGGGACCCAGCAGCTCGATGGCCCGGTGGACCGCGTCGGGCCCGCCGACCATCTCGGAGACCGTGCCCAGGCACAGGTCCATGCCCCATGCCGGGCTTCCGTTGGAGCGCTCCATGGCCCAGGCGAGATCCTCAGGCGAGGTGAACAGCCGCGCCACGCCGCCGATGGCGGGCACCGGCGGGTCGTCCGGGTGGAGCGCCAGCCGGACGCCGGCGGCCTCCGCGGCGGGCAGCACCGCGTCCAGGAAGCGGCCGTAGTTGACGCGCATCTCGGCGAGCGACGCGGTCTCCGTCGGTGGCGATTGCGGGTAGACCACCTTGTTGCCCAGCGCCACGAAGTCCGCGTCGAACGCGGTGACGGTGGCACCGCCGCGGCCCGGCGCGTCCAGATCGGTCCGCCACACGAACGTGGGCATGAAGTGGTGGCCCAGCAGACCGATGCCGGCGCGACCCATGTTGCGGATCGTCGCGCGGTAGTTCTCCAGCTGGTCCTCCCAGCCGGGCTTGCCCAGCATCACCTTGTCGTAGAAGGCGACCGGGACGTTCTCCAGCGCCTCGAGCACCAGGCCCTCCGCGGCCACCTGGTCGCGCAGCCGACGCAGATCCGATTCGTGCCAGAACCCATCATCGCCGGGGATCGCTGGCGTGTTCATCTGGAAGGTGGTCACGCCCAGCTGGCGGGCCCAGGCGGTCGTCTCGCGATCCACGGTATGGACCTGCCCGACGCCGATGCGGATGCGATGCGCAGTCATGCTCTGACGGTAGCAAGTCGGGCTCCGACCGACCGGGCCGCCGTGCGACTCCGACCGCCCGACCGCCCGGTACGCTGTCGAGGAGGGTCCGGATGGAGGCCCTGGCGCAGCCCATGAGGAGCAGCACGGTGTCAAGCGAAGTGATCATCCAGAAGCGGTTCGTACCCAAGGTGGGGGAGGGCAAGAACCTGCGTGTCGCGCTCCGCGACATGTCCGCCGCGCTCGTCGCGAACGGTTTCCCCGAGATGGAGCTGTGGGCCCCCATCCACGGTGGCCACAACGTGCTCGTGTCGGTGGAGCGCTACGCGTCGATGGCTGCGTGGGACGAGTACAACGCGACAGCCACGCGCTACCCGGCGCTCGTGTCCGCGGTGTTCGACGGCATCTACCCCACGACCCTGGTGCCCTACGACACCGAGATCCTGCGGCTGGTCGACAAGAGCGAGATCCGCTGATGGCCTCGAAGGAGCCCATCGTGGGCCTGGGCGAGCAGCCGGCCACCAGCTGGACCTGGCCCGTCCCGACGCTTCCCAGCCGCTTCAACACGTCCGTGACGGAGGTCATGGACCTCGCCGCGGACGGACGCCGGGTCGCCGTCATCGAGGGTGCCATCTGGCCGGAGGTGGGCTCCCGCATCACGGTCCACGAGGACGACGACCACGTGCGCGCAGGCACGGTCGTGCGCGTGGAGCTGGTGCTCGGGTTCCGGCAGCCGGCCAAGGTGGTCGTCTTCGCGGAGCTGGCGCAGGAGCCGATCTGATCTGACCTGGCCGACCCAAGCGTTTACCGGGCCTGCTGCGCCGGACCGGCAGCGCACAGCAAGAGGCGCCCTTCCCTGGCGCGGATGAGGCGGTGCCCACCGACGGGTCGCGTGGGTCCCTCCTCCGGCAGGCGGGCCTGTACAGCTCCCACATCGTGGAGTGGCGGCGGGCCCGCGACACGGCGGTCTTCGTCGGCCTCGCGCCGAAGGCCCGGCCAACCGCCCGTTCCCCCGAGCATGTCGAGATCGCACCGGAGGAGCCGTGCGGCGGGAGACCTGAGGCCAAGCGCAGCGCATGTCAGGGCTGGACGTTCGTTGGACGCTCAGCCATCATGGTCTCGCGAAACCCCATGCGATGGTAGGCGCGCGGTGTTCGAGCACGTCATCAGGCCGCCCTCATCCCAGGAGGCGGTCGAGACGGCTGGGCGGACCGTGATCCGTTCAGCGACAAGATCCTGAAGGAGGTCGTCCGATGCGACGGAGAACCAGAACGTCGAGTGGGCTCCTGGCGCTGCTGATGGTGTCGCTGATGGGCGGGACCTCGACTGCGGCAGAGGCGCCGGTCTCTGCGGTGACCATCCAGGTGGAGCTGGCGTCCGAGGCGGGCGCGGCGCCCGTCGCGCGTGCGGTGCTCACGGCCACAGAGGCCGGCACCTCGCTCCAGGTGCTCGTGCCGGGGGCGGCGGCCGGTACCACCGTGGTCATCCATCCCGGTTCCTGTGAAGCCGTTGGACCCGACATCGTGGGGCTCATCGGCGAGGTCGTGACCGGGCAGGCCCAGGGCGTCGTGCCCGTCGCGCTGGCGACCCTGGCTGATGGCGCCCACGTCGTCGTGCTGCATCCAGGCATCGACTTCGAGACCGTGGTCGCCTGCGGCCAGATCCCGCAGACTGCCGTCGAACCAGGCCCGGTGGTCGAGCCCGATCCGAACCCCGACCCTATCGTGAACGAGGAGTGCGTCGGCACGCCGGAGTGGGTGACCACCACCAAGGCGTACCTCCAGCGGATCACGGATCTGGAGCAGGAACTCGCCCGTCAGGTCTCGTCCGCGGACTACCTCGCCACCCTCGCCTCGAACATCGGCCAGGTGCAGACGATCGTGGCCCAGCTGCAATCGGAGCGCGTGCCGGCCTCGGCCGTGGACGCTCAGCAGCAACTCATCGCCGCCCTGCAGCTGGGCGTCGAGGCCGCCATCGAGATCACGACCGCATTCAACACGACGGATCCGACGCTGTATCAGCAGGCGCTCACGAAGGCCAACGACGCCAACGCGCAGATCCTGAAGGTGCGCACGGCGATCGGTCAGCTCGAGGGCCGGTGTCCCGCGCCGGTCGCGGTCATCGCCGGAGGCCGGTCATGACGCCGACATCAGGCCGGCTCAGGCAGCCGCTCCTTGCGGCGGGTCTGCTGGCCCTGGTCACGCTCGGTCTCGGAGGCGCCGTCGCCATGGGCGCCACCCCATCAGCGTCGCCGCTGCCGGCCGAATCCCCGGCAGCGACCGCCGAGCCTGGCCTGCCCTCACCGCTGGGGACCTGGCAGTACCGCACGGAGCTGCTCCAGTGGGACCCGCTGACCGCCGACTGGTTCATCACATACTCCGACGACGCGCGCGTGGACGGCCTGACCACGATCCTCAACGGTAACGGTGTGGCCGGCTGGGAGCTGGTCGCGATCTACCCGGAGCTCACTGTGACCACCGCTGTCGATGGGTTTGCGGCCCAGGATGTCCGACGGCTACGGGTGGTCTACAAGCAGCCCGTGGCGCTGGGCCCGGCGGCATGACCGTGTGAGTGCTCAGACCCTTGACAGCCGCCGGCCGGTGAGCGCGCCGGTGTGGTCGCCACCGTCGAGCGCGAACGTGCCGTTCACCAGGACGTGGCTCACGCCTTCCGCATAGACCGCGGGCCGCTCCAGCGTGGCCGGCGCCGCGAGGCGCTCGAGGTCCAGGACCGCGACGTCGGCGAGGTAGCCGCGCACGAGCTGGCCGCGCTCGCGCAGCCCGAAGTGCGTGGCCGGCATGGAGGTCATCTTGCGCACGGCCTCCTCCAGTCGCAGCAGGCCCGTATCCCGCACGAACCTGGTGAGGTAGGTGATCTGCCCCGCATAGGTCAGCGGCAGCTGCGTCCGTTCCGACAGGGGACCGGTCGCGGTGCTGTTCATGGCATCCACGGCGAGCATGAACAGGGGATGGGCGACCATCTCCGCGAGGTGCTGCTCGCTGTACAGCTGGCCGTACATCAGCAGCTTGGCCATGTCCGGTCCGGCGTCCACCAGCAGGTCGAAGAACACGTCCCACTCGTCCGTACCGCGGCGGGCCGCGATCTCCGGGAAGGGCAGGCCGGTCAGGTCAGGATGCTGGGGGCTCACGGACAGCCGCACCCGGTGCCACTCGCCCCGATGGATGAAGCGCCAGTAACGATCGCACTCGGTACGCAGCCGCTGCCGGATGGCGGGGTCGGACAGCCGCTCGCGCGCCACGTCCGTGCCGTCCTCCAGCACCCACGGGGGCAGGATGCCCACCATCAGGCCGGGCCCGTGGATCATCGAGATGTTGTCGGTCAGGACATCGAAGCCCTCGCGCCGTGCCCGCTCGATGCGCTCGACGGCAGCTTCCCAGGCGCCGTCCTCCGCGCCCGTGTTCTCGCGCACGTTCAGATGCGACACCTGCCCGCGCATGCCGGCCGCCTCCGCGTAGCGGAAGAACTCCTCCATGGCGTCCGCCAGCGCGAACGAACGGTTGCGGATGTGGCTGGCATAGATGCCGCGGTGGCGGCCCACGACGCGCGCCATGCGCGCGATCTCCGCCTCCGGCGCGGAGCGGCCCGGGTCGAACTCCAGGCCCGTGGACATGCCGATGGCGCCCGCCTCCATGGCCTCGTCGACCATCCGCTCCATGGCTCGCTGGGCATGCTCGCCACTGTCCGGGCCTGCCAGACCGGCCGCCGCACGGAGCGTGTTGTGGCCCAGCAGGAAGGCGTAGTTGATGGAGCTTCCGAGCGTGCGCACCGCGTCCAGATACTCCCCGAACGTGCTCCAGGTCACCTCGCCGGGGTAGTGGTAGCCCGTCAGGAGGTCGCGGGTGGCGGCCCGGTTGGCGTCCGTGACGGGTGCGATGCTCACGCCGCAGTTGCCCACGATCTCCGTGGTCACGCCCTGGCGGACGGCGCTCTCCGCGGTGGGGTTGGAGAGCAGGGTCCAGTCGGAATGGCTGTGGGCATCGATGAAGCCGGGTGTCACGAGCTGACCCGTGGCGTCGATGACGCGCACGGCCTGCGCGCCGGGCAGGGTGCCCACCTCGGTGATCCGGTCGCCGGTGATGGCGACATCCGCGGGATACGGGGGGTTGCCGGTGCCGTCGACGACCCAGCCGCCGGTGATCAGGACGTCGAGCGCCATGTGCCGAGCCTTTCTCGGGCGTCAGCCGACCGGAGTGGGTGTCTCGTGTGGGCGATGGAAGACCTGGCCGATGCCTTCGGAAGGCAGCACCGGAGCATCCCGATACAGGTAGCACGATGCTGCGCGATCGGTGTCCAAGTGGAACAGCGGCGGGATCTCCGACCAGCACGTCTCCATGGCCGAAGCACACCGTGGCGCGAACCGGCAGCCGGTCGTGGCGCGGCCGACGTTCGCCTCTGCCGTCGGAATCTCGTCGTCACCCCAGCGCTGCGAACGGTCCGTCTGGGGGATCGACGAGACCAGGAGCTGGGTGTAGGGATGTTTCGGATCACGGATGACGCGTTCCACCGACCCGGCCTCCGTCACCGAGCCCTGGTACAGCACCACGATGTTGTCGCAGACCTGGTACGCGGTGGTCAGGTCATGGGTGATGTAGAGCAGCGAGATGCCGAACTCGGTATTGAGCTTGCGCAGCTCGTCGAGGATGGTCGCTCGGAGCGAGGCATCCACCATCGACACCGGTTCGTCGGCCATGATGATCTTCGGGCGCAGCATGAGCGCGCGCGCCACCATGATCCGCTGCCGCTGGCCACCCGAGAGCTCATGCGGATACCGGCCGAGGGTCTCACGCGGACGCAGGCCGACCATCTCCAGCGCTTCCTCCATGCGCCGGCGCATCTCCTTCTCATCCTTCGCGAGTCCGAAGTTGCGCAAGGGCGTGGTCAGCACGTGGTCCACGCGGTAGAACGGGTTGTAGACCTCGAACGGATCCTGGAAGATCGGCTGCACCTCGCGCCGGTAGGCGCGCGCCTGCTCCCGGTCCATCTTCGTGATGTCCACGCCCTTGTACAGGATCTGGCCACTGGTGGGCTTGATGAAGCCGAGCAGCAGGCGCGCCATGGTGGTCTTGCCGGAGCCCGACTCCCCGGCGACCGCGGTGGCCGTGGGAAAGCCGCTGGGGACCACGAGGGACGCCTCACGAAGCGCGACGGTCTGGCTCGTCGCGGTCTTGCGGATGCCGCTCTGGAAGACCTTCGTGACGTTGCGGAGCTCCAGCAGTGGCGTCTCCGCCGAAGACGTGGGGATCGGCTGCTCAGCCATCAGTGGCCACGACGCGTGAGTTCGTGGATATCGGACTGGGCGAGGCCGGTCACGCCGGCCGCCGAGTCTCCCGCGGCGGTCTGCGTGGCTCCCTCGGCCGCCAGCTCATCCGCCAGCGCCGCCTCCGCTTCGGCACGCCCGGGCTCCTGCTGGCCTTCCATGGCCGCGGCGACGACCGCGAGCGGTGCCGTGGGGTCCAACACGACACTGGCCGGGAGCGGCGGCAGATCGGCGCGGTCCGGGTACAGGTGGCAGGCGGCGACGCGCGACGGACCGACAGACTGCGAGACCGGTGCCTCCGTCGTGCAGCGCTCGAAGACGTATGGGCAGCGAGGGCTGAACGAGCAGCCGGGCGGCAGCGCCAACAAAGCCGGTGGCAGCCCGGGGATGCCCACCAGCCGCCCCTTCGCCGTCAGCTTCGGGATGCTCTCGATGAGCATCCGGGTATACGGATGGCGAGGACTCGTGAGTACATCGTCGACCGGCCCGAACTCGACCAGGCGCCCGGCGTACATCACACCGATGAGGTCGGCGAACTGCGCGATGAGCCCCATGTCGTGACCGATGAGCACGACCGCCGAACCGATGCCCTCCTGGATGCGCCCGAGCGTCTGCATCACCTGCCGCTGCACGACCACGTCGAGGGCGCTGGTCGGTTCATCGGCCACGATGACCTTGGGGTTCAGCACCGTGGAGATGGCCATCACCGTGCGCTGCTTCATGCCGCCGGAGAGCTCATGCGGGTAGCGCCGCGCGACCTGGGGTGCCAGTCCCACGCGCGCCAGCTGCTGTGTGACCCGGGTGGCCAGAACCTTGCGCGACTGGCGACCCTCGTGCGCCACGATGGCATCGATCATCTGGTCCTCGATGCGCATCACCGGGTTCAGGGAGTTCATGGCGCCCTGGGGCACGAGTGCGATCTCGCGAAGGCGCACGCGCCGCAGCGCGTTGTCGTCGAGCTGGAGCAGGTCCGTCCCGTCCAGGAGCACCCGCCCTCCGGCGATCCGACCCGGCGGTCGTGTCAGGCGCATGAGGGCTGTGGCCATCGTGGTCTTGCCGGAGCCCGATTCGCCGATGAGGCCGAGGCGCTGGCCGGCCTCCAGCGAGAAACTCACGTGATCGACGGCTCGGACGTCCCCGATCGGGGTCCGGTACGCGACCTGGAGATCCTGGACCTGGAGCACGGCCGAGGACGCGGTCGCCGGCGCGGGCGTGGCCAGGTCGGTCGCCGGGACTGTGGTCATGGGCTGATTCATGCTGAACGTCGAAGCCTCGGGTTGGCGAAGCGATCCATGCCCGCCGAGGTGAGGAAGAGAGCCAGGAAGATGAGCGAGATGGCCACGACGGGCGGTGCCCACCACCACCACATGCCGCGCAGCACTGCGGTGTACTCCTGCGACCAGTAGATCGTGATGCCCAGGGTCTGCGTCTGGATGGCACCCAGGCCCAGGGCCTCGAGGCCGATGGACGCCAGCATGGCGCCGGCCACGGCGCCGACGAAGCTCGCCGCGATGAAGGGCATCAGGTTGGGCATGATCTCCCGGAAGATCAGTCCTCTGGAGCCAACCCCGCTCGCCCGGGCGACCTCCACGTAGGAACGCTCCCGGATCGTCAGGACCTGGGCCCGGATGGTCCGCGTGGGGAACATCCAGGCCAGCGCCGCGACCGTGAGGGCCATCACCTCCACGGTCATCTGCTCGATGTTGGCGGCGATGATGACCAGGATCGCGATGCCCGGAACGGTCAGCAGCGAGTCGCAGATGAGGCGGATGATGCTGTCAGGGAGACCTCCGAAGAAGCCCGCGATGAGGGCCAGGACGACCCCGATGACCGTGCCCACGATGCCGGCGATGAGGCCGATCTTGAGCGTGTTCGGGACGGCGAGCGCCATCACCGTCCACAGGTCCCGGCCCTGCGTGTCCGTGCCCAGCCAGTGCTCCGCGCTGGGTGGCAGGCGCGGCGTGGTCGCCGTCACATTGGCCATCTTCGGGTCGACCAACAGGGGCCCAAGGATCGCGAACAGGGCGATCGCGATGAGCATTCCGACGCCCACGACGAGCTGCGGCGTGAGGCGTGGGTCACGCAGCAGGCCCGTGCGCGCCCGACGGGATGCCGGGCGGGCGACGGCAACAGTCGAGTCTGTCTGGGCGGTCATCCCTGGTGCCGGATCCGGGGGTCGATGAGCGGATAGATGAGGTCGATCAGGAACACCGCGAAGGCGAGGGAGAGGATGAGCACGGTGACCACGCCATTGATGACGAAGATGTCCTTGCTGAGCACGGAGCTGAAGAGCAGTCCGCCAAGGCCCGGGTAGTTGAAGATGGCCTCCACGAGGATCGCGCCCGAGACGACCGTGGCCAGCGCCAGGGCCAGGGCGGTGATCTGTGGCAGCAGCGCGTTGCGCACCCCGTAGCGCAGGAAGATGCGACGGGGCGACAGGCCCTTCGAATCGGCGTAGGTGATGTAGTCCTCGCCCAGCACGCCGACCATCAGGCTGCGCATGCCGAGGGCCCAGAATCCCACGGCTCCAAGGACGATGGAGAGGGCTGGCAGGATCGCATGGTTGACGATGTCCACGGCGGTGGCCCAGTTCGGGCCCAGGATGGTGGTCGGGCTGAAGCCGTTGCCCGGTGGGAACAGCTTGAACACGATCGCGAACAGGTAGATGAGGATGATCGCGAGCAGGTAGTAGGGGACGGTCGACAGGAGCAGCAGGGGCGCCGCCGCCGCGCCGAGGATGCGGGGCGTGCGTGGCCAGGCCAGCAGGGCACCCAGGATCGTGCCCACGACGAACGCGATGATCGTGGCGACGAGCAGCAGCCCGACCGACCACGGGATCGCGGAGCCGATCTTCGCGATGACCGTCTGCGAGGGGTTGAGCAGCGACACGCCCAGGTCGCCGCGCATCAGGTCCGTCAGGTAGTTGACGTACTGGTTCCAGAGTGGCTGATCGAAGCCGAACTTGGCGTTGTAGTCCGCGGCGATGGCCGCGGTATCCACGCTCACCGACCCGCCGGAGGCCTGCATCTGCGCGAGTGCCGCCGCGACGGGGTCGCCGGGGATGAGCCGCGGCACCATGAAGTTGAGCGTGGTGGCGACCCAGATGACCAGCAGCAGCTGGACGACGCGGCGGCCGACATAGCGCACCGCATCCGTCACGCAACTCCCCTCCACTCGTCCGCTGGGCCGACCGTCACCGGAACGGGACCGTCCCGGATCCGGATGTCAACCGACTTGACATCTGCCAGCGACCGAGGCTACGGTCCGCTGGCGGTCCGGAAAGGATTGCAGCGGCTCGGCGGACTTGTCAAGCCGATGGTGAACCGGAGGAGGGTGGATCGGATGGGTGTCCTTCACGTGGGTCAACGGGGCCGGACCCGTAGGCGATTGGTGACCGGCCTGGTGACGGCGGGCCTCATCGCGACGGCTGTCCCGGTGGCGTCGCCGGTCATGGCCCAGGACCTGGCCGAGGTCCCGCGCAACAAGACCTTCGTCTTCTCCCCGTGGGGCTTCCCCACCGGGAACCAGCTGCTGAACCCTGACAACTTCAACGTCTACAACCAGGGCACGCAGTTCAACAACCAGCGCGAGATGGGCCTCAAGGGCATCTACGAGGCGCTGTTCTACACCAACCTCAACAGTGGTGAGCTGATCCCCTGGCAGGGCGAGAGCTACACCTACAACGACACGCTCGACGAGATCACGCTCAAGCTGCGTGACGGCGTCACCTGGTGCGATGGCACCCAGATGACCTCGGACGACGTCAAGTTCACGCTCGAGACGCTGCTGCGGGATGACGCCAACCCGGTCAACCCCTACGCCGCCACGTTCCGCGAGTTCCTCAAGGAGGTCGAGGTCGTCGACCCCCTGACGTCGATCATCAAGCTGAACAAGCCCGGCCCCCGCTGGTTCAAGGACAACCTCGCGCTCGGTCACGAGAACCACATCGTGATGATGCCCAAGCACATCTGGGAGCCCGCGCTTGAGGCTGTCGGCGGCGACACGACCCTCATCAAGGACTACGACCTGGAGGCCGGGCTGCCGTGCGGCACGGGTCCCTACAAGATCGTGTCGTCGAGCCCCCAGCAGATGATCGCCGATCGGCGCGAGACGTGGTGGGGTACCGAGACGGGCTTCAAGGAGCGCATGCCGGCGCCTGAGCGCCTGATCCTCATCCCCGTCGCCAGCGATGAGGCGATGTCACAGCTGCACATCGCGAACCAGATCGATCACGGCAACCCGCTGCAGCCCGGCACGTTCGTCGCGGCCCAGGCGCAGAACCCCAACATCCGCTCCTGGTCCGCTGAGGGTCCCGTCTGGGGCGCGCCCGACGGCTGCGGCTACAACCTGCTGTTCAACAACATGAAGGCGCCCTGGAACGACGTCAATCTGCGCCTGGGCATCAACTACGCCATCAATCGTCAGCAGGTCAGCGACATCGGCTACGAGGGCGCGAACTACCCCATCATCCTCCCGTTCTCGGCGTATATGGCCCCCAACTGGGTGCCGGGCCGGGTCCAGGAGCTGCTGGACCAGTACGACCGCGGTACTCCTTCGCCCGACAAGGTCGTGGAGCACATGACGGCCGCCGGCTACGAGAAGAATGCCGATGGCAAGTGGGCCAAGGACGGTGCGGTCCTGACCGTTCCGATCTTCGGACCCTCGTTCTTCCAGCCCTCGTTCCCCATCGTGAACCAGAACCTCATCGACGCCGGCTTCGAGTCGACGATCGAGGTCGATCCCGGTGGTGACTGGGTCAACCGGTTCAACCCGGGTAACCACGACACCCTCATCCTCGTCCATTGCGGCAGCCTGTCGGAGCCGTACGACACGCTCAAGGACCTGCACAGCAAGTGGACGGCCCCGATCGGGACGAACCTGCCCGGATCGATCATCGCCGGCCAGCGGTACATCAACCCCGAGCTGGACGCCATCCTCGACCAGATGGAGGGCATGCTGCCGGACAGCGCCCAGGACTCCGAGTACATGGACCTGGTCGTCCAGGCCGTGGACATCTACCTGCGTGACATGCCAGAGATCATGCTCGCGGAAGAACTGCACGTTGTCACGTACAACACGACGTACTGGACCGGCTACCCGGATGCCAGCAACCCGTACATCGCACCCTACCCGTGCTGGGAGGCCATCAACCTCATGATGCACGAGCTCCAGCCGACCGGGGCCGCCTAGCGGCCCCTCCTGGAAGATCGAAGGACCCCCGGCGGGACATCCGCCGGGGGTCGTTCTGTCTGTGTCCGGAGCGAGTGGAGCCGCCGCTACTCGTCGAGGTACTTGTGGCTCTCCGGCATCCAGCCCAGGAGCGCACGCGCCTTGCTCAGGTTGTGCGTCTCCTCGCGCTCGTCGCCCGCGATCCAGACCGCGTCGAAGCGCGCCCTGCCCACCTGGACCGAATCGATGGCCGCGAGGTACGCCCGCGCGAGGTCCTCCTCGTCGGTGACGTACAGCCCTTCGTGGACGGGGTTCCGGCGCTCCGCCAGGTACGCCTCGCGCGTCCGGGGACCGGTGATCCGCAGACCTACGATGCGCATGTCGAACCAGCGGGCGAAATAGGCGCAGATCTGCTCGCCCAGGCCCTTGGTCAACCCGTAGGCGGATGGCGAATCGAGCGCCACCGATTCCTCCGTCGGATACCAGGTCCGTTCCCGGAAATGGACGCTCATGGTGCTCGTGTAGACGCCCTGCCTGATGCCCATCCCCTGCGCGGTCCACAGGAGGAGATGCAGTCCGAGCGTGTTGACCTCGTAGTTGTTCCTGATGATGGTGAGGTCCTGGTCCGTGACGGAGCCGCCCTGTGGGCTGCGCATCACGAGGTTCACGAACGTGTCCATCCCCTCGAGCGCACGCGCGACGTCCGCTGGCTCCGCGATGGACCCCGGCACGTATTCCACGAGGTCGGCGTGGCGGGGCGGCACGACGTCCAGCACGCGCAAGGTGTGCTGACTCGCAAGGTAGGGCGTGATGAACGTCCCGACCATGCCCGACCCACCGACCAGCAGCACCTTCATGTCGTGACCTCCCCCGTGACCATCTCCGCCACGATGCCCTCCCAGGACGCGGTCACCTGGCCGCGGTGCGCGTACACCAGGATCGCGGCCCCGATCTCATCGTCCGTGCGCACGACGCGGTGGAAGTTCCCCGACGGCATCACCAGCACGCAGGGCGCCGCCCACGCCGTCCGGATGACCGAATCCTGGGTACCGCCGTTGAGCAGCCACCCCTCGCCCCTGTCGAGCACGATGTACTCGTCCTCTCGATCGTGCCGGTGCACCGGCACGTCCACCGGGGCGCGGTCCCACGATCGGCCGCGTGAGGTCATCACGAACAGCGTGTCCGATCCGGTGTCCAGCGGCAGGGCGAACGTCTCCCCGGGCTCCTCGTAGGGAACCACCCGCGCGGGCCGCGTCGGGGCCGGGGCTGCCGGTTCCGCCGACCCGGTCCCGGCTCCCGCCCGAGGCACGGTGACGACCTTGGCGGGTGTCATGGGCCAAGGCGACACGGGCAAGGTATCGAGGTGCACGAGGCCCGGCTCGGCGCGCGGCCCGACGACACTGAACGGGTCGATGACCTGGCCTGGACGCGTGAAGAACGCCGTCATCGGGCCCGAGCCCGGATGGGCGACGACCGCGTGCCACGTTCCAGCAGGCACGATGAGCGTGCACGGCCCCGTATAGCGCTCCGCTTCCAGCGTCTCCGGGCCATCCCCGCGGCGCAGCTCGCCAGCCCCGGCAGGCACGACGATCGCGACGTCATGCCCCGGGTGGACGCGCGGCGCCGGCCCGTGCGCCTCGCCGATCACGATCGTCGTGCTGTCCCAGCCGGTGTCGAACGCGAGCACCGCCGATTCCGCTGCGGGCGGTCCGAAGGGCAGCGAGACGACCCACGCGTCTCCCTTGGAGCCCGTCACCGACCGCGGCACCTCCACCGGATGGACGCCGGAGCCGGTCCCGGGAGCCGCCTTGATGGGCGGCTTCTTCACCCGCGGCTGGTACTTCATCAGGCCGGCAACTCCAGCCCGACGCCCTGCTCGCGCGCGCGGCGCACGACCAGCTCCGCGACCGCGACATCCTCGATGCCGATGCCCTGGAGCTCACACACGATGATCTGGTCCGCGCTCGTCCGGCCCGGCCGCGCCCCGCCGATGATGTCGCCCAGCGCCACCACGCGATCCCATGAGACGAGGCCCAGCTCCGCGGCGCGCATCAGCTCGCCTGACTCCAGCTGGGCGTTGGGCACGTCGTCCACCACGACCAGGTCCGCCTTCGCGAAGATGGCCGGGTCGATCTCCGAGCGCAGCCAGGTGTTGTTGCCCGCAGCGATGATGGTCATGCCCGGCGTGACCTGGTCCGCCTTGAGCACCGGCTCCGCGGAGTTGGTGATGGTGACCACGATGGGCGCCCCGTCGAGCGCCTCCTCGACGGTCGCCACCGGCCGCACGCCCACGCCCGTCGCCTCTGCCATGCGTGCCGCGAACGGCTCCCGCTTGTCCGCCGTCCGCGACCAGACGCGCACGTCCGTGGTGCCGGTCGCCGCCACGATCCCATGCACCTGCATCGTGGCCTGGAAGCCCGCGCCGATCACCGCCACCGGCCCACCGACCGCCCCACCGCCCAGCACGCGCGCTGCGAGACCCGTCGCACCACCGGTGCGCAACCCGCTGATGCGCCCGCCGCCCATGACCGCCAGCAACCCGGAGCCGTCACCCGCATGGAGGATGATCTGGAACGAGGCGCCCTTCGCGGACGCGGTGTAGACCTTCTGGCCCACGACGCCGCGCGCCAGCCAGCCGGCGGGCATCACGTTGTAGGTGCCAGCGGTGATGGGCACGCGCACGCGCGGCCGGTTCACGATCTCACCCCGGGACCGGGCCGCGAAGAGTTCCTCGAGCACGCCCAGCGTGTCGTCCATGGTCAGCAGCTGGCTGATCTCGGCTTCGGTCAGGTAGATGGCCATGTGTGGTGTCCTCGGCGTGCGGGATCGGTGGGAACTGGGTCAGGATACAGGGAACGTTTCCGGCATCCGGGGACGAACGGGAGGATCGGATGGAGCGACGGATCCTGGGCCGGACGGGCCTGGAGGTGTCGGCGGTCGGCTTCGGCGGCGGCGGCATCGGGCAGGTGTGGGGCGAGACCACCGATGAGGCGTCCGTGCGCGCCATCGGGATCGCGCTCGAGCGCGGCGTCACCTTCTTCGACGTGGCACCCGGTTATGGGGATGGCCGCGCCGAGCGGGTCCTCGGACGGGGCCTGGCAGAGGCACCGGACGACGTGGTCGTGATGACCAAGGTGATGCTGCCCCCGGACCAGCTGGACGACATCCCGGGTAACGTGCGGGCGAACGTGGCCGCCTCGCTGGACCGGCTCGGCGCGGACCGCGTGGATCTCCTGATCATCCACAACATGGTCACGGGCGCGCGAGGACGGCCCTACGGCATCGCGATCGACACCGACGACGCCCGACGCATGACCGATGCCATGGAGGCGCTCCAGCGCGAGGGTCGCGCGGGCCACCTGGGTTTCACGGCGTGGCGCTGCTCGGAGGCCGGCCTCGCGGCCCTGTTCGACGACGAGCGGTTCGGGGTCATCCAGACGGAGGTCAACCTGCTCAACCCCTCGGCGCTCGGGCCAGCGGCCCCTGGGGCAGGCCTGGGCGTGATGGCGGACCTGGAGGCGGACCACGACGACGCCTCGATGGGCCGCTACGGGCATCGGGGCACGGACCAGCATGCGGCCGTGCGCCGCGCGGAGGCGCGCGGGTTGGGCGTGGTCGCGATCCGGCCGCTCGCCGCGGGTCTTCTCGCGGACGAGGTGGACCGGCCGATCGAGCCGGCCTCTGATATGTCGCTCATGCGCGCGCGCGCGAGCCGGTTGCGGTTCCTGCTCGACGACCCGCGCCGGCCGACGCTCTCCGCCACGGCGCTCCGGTACGTGCTGGCTCAGACGGGCGTGCACACGGTGGTGCCCGGCGTCAAGAACAGCGCGGAGATCATCGATGCCATCGAGGCGGCGGACCTGCCGCCGTTCACCCCCGACGAGCTGGCGCGCATCGGGCGCATCGCTGCGGGCGAGGAAGACCCCCACCTGGAGGACGCGCCGTGATCGTGGACAGCCACTGCCACGCCTGGGCGACGTGGCCGTACGACACGGCCGTGCCGGACCCGGCACACCGGGGGACCATCGAACGACTCCTGTTCGAGATGGACAAGGAGGGCGTGGACAAGGCGGTGCTCATCTGCGCCCGCATCGATCACAACCCGTCCAATAACCAGTACGTGTTCGAGGCGTCGAAGCGCTGGCCGGACCGCGTGGTGCAGTTCCCGGACATCGACTCCGGCTGGTCCCCCGAGTACCACACGCCCGGCGCCGTCGATCGCCTCCGGGCGGCCATCGATCGCTGGGACATCAGCGGCTTCACCCACTACGTGAACGAGCACAACGATGGCTGGCTCACCAGCGACGACGGGATGGCGTTCTTCGCGCTTGCGGCGGAGGCGAACCTGGTCGCGAGCATCGCCGGCGGCGGCGCGTGGTTCGCCGACCTGCGGACGGTCGCCGCCGCGTTCCCCACGCTGCCCATCCTCATCCATCACCAGGGCATGGCCCGAGCCCTGGATGGTCCGGACTCGTTCACGTTGCGAGAGGTGCTTGCCTGCGCGAACGAACCCAACATCGTGGTCAAGGCGTCCGGGTTCTACTATGGCTCCGACCGTAAGGCGGAGTACCCCTACCCGGAGCAGCGGGCCCTCTTCGAGCGTATCGCGGAGGCGTTCGGGCCGAAGCGGCTGGCATGGGGCTCCGACTACCCCGTGTCGCCGTGGGTCGCCTGCACGTTCCGACAGGCGCTGGACATCGTGCGTGTCCACTGCGCCGACTTCCTCTCGATCGAGGATATGGCGTGGGTGATGGGCGACACGATGGACACCCTGCTCCGGACGCGCCGACCGGTCACGGAGCGCTGAGTCCCGTCGTCATCGCCGCTGCAGGCGCGGGTCCAGGCGTGGCAGCAACAGATCGACCAGCGTGGTCGTCATCGCGAGCGTCACGATCAGCACGACCATCACCCCGCGCACCATCGGCAGGTCGCCACCGATGACAGCGAGCCAGAGCATCCAGCCGACCCCTGGGTAGCTGAGGGTGGCCTCCACGAGCAGGGCACTCGCGACGATGGCGCTGAGCGAGATGCCCAGCGCGGTCACCAGCGGGATGAGCGCCAGCCGCACCTCGTGCGCCCAGAACACCCGGCGCTCGGACAGCCCGAGCGCATGGGCGTAGAGGACGTGGTCGGCGTTCAGGGTCATGACCGTCGCACCGCGCATCGCCAGCGCGAACACGCCGATGCCTGCGAGCGAGATGGTCAGGATCGGCAGGATGGCGTGGGAGAGCAGGTCGATGGCCACCGCGAGCGGGTTCTGCCACGTCTGGGTCGGCCAGAACGCGAGGGCCGGTGGCAGGAGCCGTAGCCCCTGGGCGAGGATGGCCACGAGGACCATGCCGATGAGGAACGCCGGGACCGTCGCCAGGATCATGACCGGCAGGGACAGCAACCGGCCGGCCAGCCCGCGTCCTGGACGCGCCATCCAGGCCCCCAGGATCGTCCCGACCGCGAACGAGATGAGTGCGGCGGTGCCGATGATGGCGATGCTCCACGGCAGGGCACTCCCGACGCGCGCGGCGACGGTCGGCTCAAGAAGGTTCGCCCAATACTCGGCGTAGTGATCCAGGACCGGACGGGGATCCGGAGGCGGTCCCGGCAGCAGCCGCTCCACGAAGAACGCGAAGGTGATCGCGATCATGACCACCCCGGTGAACCGGAGGGTGGCGAGGCCGAGCGCTCGAGCCAGGCCGCCCCAGCCCAAGGTCAGCCTCCGTCCGCCATCCGTCCGCCCATCATCCAGGCGAGCGCCAGGATCGTGGCGTGGGTGTTGGCACGGATGCTGTCGGGCATGATCGAGCCGTCGATCACGCGCAGTCCGGTGACGCCGCGCACGCGGCACGACGCATCGACCACGCCCAGCTCGTCCGTGTCGCGGCCCAGCCGGCACGAGGACGAGATGTGCTGCCCGGTCATCACCGTGCGGTGGACGTAGCCCAGCAGCGCCTCGTCGGACTCCAGGTCGATCGGCCTGGGCAGGTACGCGTCGCCCACGATCTCCTTGAGGGGTGCCGTCTCCGCGAGCGCCAGCGAGCGCCGGATGGCGTCCGCGAGGCGGTCGGCGTCACGCGGCTCGGACAGCAGCCGCAGGTCGATGGTGGGCTTCACGTCCGGATCGGTGGAGGTGATCCAGAGCCGGCCATGGGACAGCTGGAGGTTGTTGACCGCCTCGATGCGAAAGGCGCGCGAGCCGGGTGTGGGGCCCGGGATGACCGAGTTGGGGTAGAGCATCATGTCGCCGCGCAGGTCCGACCCGGATGCCGTGTAGCGCGCCGACGTCTGGAGCCAGGGCACACTCGGCTGGAGCGCTGGATCCGCGGAGTCCCTGAGGTGCCAGCTGATCCACGTCTTGGGGTGGTCACGCATCCCCTCGCCCACGCCCGGCACGTCCGCGACGACCGGGATGCCCAGCGAGCGCGAGGCCTCAGCAGGTCCGACGCCCGACAGCAGCAGCAGCTGGGCGCTGCCCACGGCACCGGCGGCGAGGATGATCTCGCCCGCCTCGATGGTCTGGGTGACCCCGTCCGGACCTGCGACGACCACGCCCGTGGCTCGGCCGTCCTCGAACGCGATGCGCCGGGCACAGCTCCGGGCGCGGATCTCGAGGTTGGGACGTGCACGCACGGCGGCCGTGAGGAAGGCGACGGCCGGCGTGACGCGCGTGCCGGCATCCTGGTTGAGGGGCATCGGCGCGACGCCCATCGCGTCCGGCGCGTTGGCGTCGGGTGCCTCCCCGTAGCCGAGCTCCAGGCACGCCTGGTAGAAGCGCTCCTGGGTGCCGACCCACCGATCACGGGGCCAGCGGTGGACCGGGATGGCGCCGCTTCGGCCATGGTCCTCGTCGCGACCCAAGGGGTCCGCCTCGATCGCCTTGAAGGCCTCGAGCATCGGCGCCCAACCCCATTCGGGGCCCACCATCTCGGCCCAGCGCTCGTAGTCCTCCGGCACGCCCCGCAGGTAGATGGTGCCGTTGATGGCGCCCGAGCCGCCCATCACGCGCCCGCGCGGGATCTCGATGCGCGGGCTCGTGGCTGAACCCTGGGCCGTGTATGCCCAGTCCAGTCCGGCGAGCTGATCCAGCACGGCGGTGCCGCCATAGGCCAGCCGTACGAGTTCCGGCGCCGACGCGAAGTCCGCGTGGTCCGTGCCTGCCTCCAGCAGCACCACGCGCCGGGCGGGGTCCTCCGACAGCCGGTTGGCGAGCACGCAGCCAGCCGATCCGCCGCCGACGATGAGCGTGTCGATGGTCATGGTGGTCCCTCTCCCAGGCGGGCCGGTCAGACGCGGCGCGGCGGTTCCTGGCCTGTCCGATTGGCGATCGTCCGCGGCAGCAGGTCGTAGCGTGTCTCGTGACCCGCGAAGAACCGTTCCAGCTCGTCCGCCATGATGACCACGTTGCGCTGCCGGGTGGACCGCGTGAAGGCGGCCGTGTGCGCGGTCACGAAGGCATTGGGCAGGTCGCGGATGGGCGAGTCCTCGGGGATGGGCTCCGGATCGAACACGTCCAGCGCCGCCACGATGCGCTCCGACCGGAGCTCCGCGATGAGTGCCTCGCTGTCCACGATCTGGCCGCGCGACACGTTCACGAAGACACCGCCATCCCTGATCAGGGCGAGTTCGCGTGCGCCCAGCATGCCCCTGGTGGCGGGCGTGATGGGCGCGAGGCAGACCACCACGTCCGCCGTCGACAGCACCGTGTCGAGCGACGTGAAGGTCACGTCGAAGATGTCCGCGAGCTCCTTGGGCACGTACGGATCGTGCACGAAGATCTCGCAATGGAAGGGCTCCAGCAGCTCCAGCAGCCGTCGGGCGATGATGCCGCAGCCGATGAGGCCGACGGTCCGCCCGGTCAGCTCGTCCGGGACGAACGTCCGCTCCTGCCGCGGCACGGAGTGGAACCAGGGTCCCCGGCCGATGACATCCCGGAACTGCGCGCCCGCGTTGCGCAGGCCGATGAGCATCAGCGTGAGCGCCCACTCCGACACGCCGTAGGAGGAGCCGTTCGTGGTGTCCACGGTCCGGATGCCACGCTGCCACGCTGCCTCGACGTCGATGCGGTTCGCGAACCGGTCCCCCTCCAGCTCGCCGATGAAGCGCAGGTTCGGGCAGGCATCCATGATCTCGCCCGTCACGCGCGGCGCGCCCATGCTGAGGACCACCGCCTGTGCGTCCCCGATGTGCTCGATGAGCCGGCGGTCGGCCTCCGCGTCGGGAGCGGGCGCGTCGATGTAGCCCACCGGCCGATCGAACTCGGCAGAGCGGACGTCGGCGAGCGCGCGGATCCGCTCCAGGCCGGTGGACGCGAGCACGCCCTCCAGCATCGCGGCGTTCGCGGCAAGGGCGACGGTCGGGCGGGCATCGGGCACGGGGTACTCCTCCATCGAGACGCGGACATCGCATGGTAGGGCCTGCGGGGGCCTCCATCCGGGGACGTGGGCGCGATAGCATGGCTCGTCGTGCGGCCCCGGGATGGAGGCGGCCGCGATCAGGACGTGGAGGAACGGGTGAAGATCCTGCTCATCGGCGGCTCCGGCATGGTCGGCACGTTCATCACGCCGTACCTCGCGAGACACCACGAGCTGCGTGTCCTGGATGTGGTGCCGCCCAGGCACCCGGACCTCGTGGAATGGGTGGAGGGATCGATCAGCGACCCCGACGCGGTCAGCCGCGCACTCGAGGGCATGGACTCGTTCGTGAACATGGTGATGCGCTTCGCGGGCGGCGCGAACGAGACCGACCAGACGCCCGAGTCGATCATCGGCAACTACGAGGTCAACGCCCTGGGCCTCCACCTGCTGCTGTGGACAGCACAGTCCAAGGGCATCACGCGGGGCGTCCACGTGAGCACGCGCTCGGTCCACTACCAACGCCGGCAGCCCAACGGACGCATCGTGCGCTACCAGTCGGAGGAGACGTCGCTGCTGGATGCCGGCTCCATCTACGGCTTCACCAAGGGCCTCGGCGAGCGCATCTGCGGCTACTTCGCGGAGCACTTCGGGATGCGCCTCATCTCGCTGCGCATCACCGGGCCCCGGACGCGCGAGGCGTACCTCGCGGAGCGGCGGACGCCCATCCACCCGGAGCTGTACGTCCTGGATGAGGAGGACCTCGCCAACGCGGTGCTGGCCGCGCTGCGCGTCGTCCAGACGGGGAAGAGTCGCTTCGACGCCGTGCTCATCGCGGCCGACGAGGGCGAGGTGGACCACAACCTGACCAAGGCGAAGACGCTCCTGGGCTGGGAGCCGCGCGGCCAGCGGCTCCTGGAGGGCGACGCCTGATGGCGGGTGCGGCCGTTGACATGGTCGGCTGGCGCGTGCTGGTCACGGGCGGCGGCTCGGGCATCGGGCTGCGCACCGTGGAGCTGCTCGTCGAGGGCGGCGCGCGTGTGACGGTGATCGACATCGACGAGGCCGGCCTGGCGCGGGCACAGGCGCTGGGTGACGGCGTCCACACGCGGCGGGTGGACGTGCGATCGCGCGAGGAGGTGGCCACAGCCGTCGCCGTCGCCGCCGACGTGATGGGCGGCCTGGACCGGGTGGTGAACTCCGCGGGCGTGTTCCGGTTCACGCCGTTCCTGGACATCACCCCGACCGACTGGACCGCCACCCTGGACATCAACCTCACGGGCACGTTCCACGTGTGCCAGGAGGCCATCCCATGCCTGGTCGCCGCGGGTGGCGGACGGATCGTGAACGTCGCGTCGGTGGCGGGGGTCCGCGCCGGCGCGAACGCCGCCCACTACATCGCCTCCAAGTGGGGCATGGTGGGGCTGACGAAGGCCCTCGCCGTCGAGTTCGGCCCCCAGGGCGTCATCGTGAACGCCGTGGCCCCGGCCACGATCCCGGAGACCGCCATCGGGCAGTCGTCGCTCCAGCAGAAGGTCGAGATGGGCTGGGGCAGCGACGTGCCGGAGACGATCGCGAACCAGGAGCGGAACTACCCCCTGCGCCGGCTGGGCACGGCGGACGATGTCGCACGCGGCATCCGGTACCTGCTCAGCGAGGACGCCGCCTGGCTGACCGGGCAGGTGCTCTCGATGGACGGCGGCGCGACGGCGAGCTGAGGCACCCGGCGGCTGATCCTGAACAGGCGCAGCAGGACGGTGACCTGGAGGATGCCGAAGCTCGGGATGGTGCCCAGCAGGTCCAGCCGGCCCCGGGCCCGACACGAAGTAGGTACGCCTCGGGCGGAGAGCCGGCGAACCTGGCGCAGGTCAACGAGTGGCTGGGGTCGCACCAACCCGAGGCCCACCCCCGTTGCCTGTCCGGCGTCGGGACCGCGACCCAGCCGGCAGCCGATCAACCGGGACCCGCCACGCTGGCCGCTGCACTGCATGGTCACTCGCGCCGCGTGCGACGTCAGATCGGTCGCCGCCGCCCACGGTCGCGGCGACCGATCGGCAACGCCCCGGAACCGGGATTCGCGCGGCGTTCGTCGCCGGCGGATCTCGATCACATTCCTGGTGGATCTCAGCGAGTGAACACGTTGCCCCGCACGTGGTCCGCGTCGTCCGAGACGAGGAACGCGATGAGGCGCGCCACGCCGTCGGGGGTGCCGTAGTCACGGTTCGCCTTCGCGATCGCCTCCTCCGCTGACGTGCCCGCCTTGCGCGCCATCGCGATGTCCACGGACAACTTCATCTCGGTCACGATGTTGCCGGGGCACACGGTGTTGACCCGGATGCCGCGATCGCCCAGCCGGGCGCCCATGGTCATGCCCAGGCCGTTCGCGCCGCCCTTGCTCGCGCCGTAGGCGAAGGAAGAGCTCCCGGCCACCACGCCTGCAACCGACGCGACCACGATGATGACACCGTGCCCGCTCGCCTCCAGGTGCCGCGCCGCGTGGCGCGCGCCCAGGAACGGGCCCCGCACGTTGACGTCCTGGACCAGGTCGAAGTCGTCCAGGCTCAGCTCCTCGATGGGCTCCCAGGCTCCCCGGAGGATGCCCGCGGCGCACACCAGCGCGTCCAGCCGCCCATGCCGCGCGACGGCGCCCTCCACGAGCGCGCGGACCTGGGCGTCATCGCGGACATCCGTGCGCACGAACTCGGCGACCCTGCCGGCATCCCGGAGACGGGCCGCTGCCACCTCACCGCGCTCCCCGTTCGCGTCCGCCATCACGACGATGGCACCGCGTTCGGCGCACAGCCGCGCCGTCGCCTCCCCGATGCCCTGGGCGGCGCCGGTCACGATCACCACCCGCCCCGTGAGGTGGAGCGGCAACCCCGATCCGGTGCCGGTCGCGGCGCTGGTCCCGGCACCGGTCTCGGCGTTCATGCCGGCACCGGCGCGTGCGCGGGGATGAGCCCGTCCGCGCGTAGGTCGTCCCAGAGGCCGGTCGGGATCTCGCGGTGCATCGCGGCGAGGTAGTCGTCCAGGTGGGCCGCGGAACGCACGCCGGCGGCCACGGACACCACCGCCGGGTGGGCGAGGGGGAACTGGATGGCCGCGTGGCGGATCGACACGTCGTGTCGCTCGCATACGTCGCGGATGCGTCGGGCGCGCTCGAGAATGTGCGCCGGCGCCGCCGTGTAGTCGAACGTCGCCCCCGGCTTCGGGTCCACCAGCAGACCGCTGTTCATGATGCCTCCGATCACGATGCTCACCCCCTTCGTCTCGCACAGCGGCAGCAGCTCCGCGAGCGCCTCATGGTCCAGGATCGTGTAGCGTCCGGCCACCAGCAGCACGTCCATGTCCGCCTCCTGCACGAACCGCGTGAGCATCGCCGACTGGTTCATGCCCGCGCCGATGGCGCCGATGACGCCCTGCTCGCGCAACTCCACGAGCGCCGGCACCGCCTCCCGGATGGCCGGCTCCCAGAGGTCCTTCACGTCCGGATCGTGGATGAACACGATGTCGAGCCGGTCGACGCCCAGGCGCGTGAGGCTCTCCTCGATGGAGCGCTGGACGCCGTCGCGGCTGAAGTCCCAGACGGGTCGTTCGTCGCGGGTGCCCATGAAGCCGCCGGTGTCCAGGAGCGCCTCCCCCGATGCAGGCCGGATGAGGCGGCCGACCTTGGACGACAGCGCGTAGGTGTTCCGCGGCTGCCGGCGCAGGACCCGGCCCAGGCGCTCCTCGGCCAGCCCGAAGCCGTACATCGGCGCCGTGTCGAAGTAGCGCACCCCGATGTCCCACGCGTGCTGCGAGACCGCCTCCCCCTGGGCGTCGGTGACCGCCGTGTACAGGCCGCCGATGGGCGCGGTCCCGAAGCCCAGGCGGGTCACGGACACCCCGGTGCTGCCGATGGGCAGCGGCTCGAACGGATCGAACGGCACGCTCTGCTCCTCCTCATCGCCACTGCTGTGGCGCCACGGACGAGGGTACCCGACCGCCGCGGGCCTGCTACCGTCGCGTGCGATGAGCGACCACCGATCGACCCCGCTGCGCGGCATCACGCCCATCCTGGTCACGCCCTACGACCACCACGAGCGTATCGCGTTCGAGGACGTGGGGCGGCAGGTGGACCACCTCGCGGCGCTGCCCGTGACGGCCATCGGGGTCGGGTTCGGCTCGGACATCGTGCGCCTCACGGACCGCGAACGTGACGACCTGGTGTCCGTCGTGGCGGCCACCGCTCGGGGCCGCCGGCCGGTCATGGCGGCGGTCAACGGCAACGCGACGCGCGCCATCGTGGACCGGGCGACGCTCATGCTGCGTGCGGGCGCGACCGTGCTCATGGTCACGCCGCCCGGCGCCGTCAGCTCGCCCACGACGGACGCGATCGTCGACACCTACGCTGCGGTCGCGCGCGAGACGGAGGCCGCCATCGTGGTCCAGGACGCGCCCGGCTTCACGGGCACCGCCATGTCAGCGGAGCTGCTCGCACGCATCGCGCGCGAGGTCCCGGGCGTGGTCGCGGTGAAGATCGAGGCGACACCCCCGGCGCCCAAGGTCGGTCGCGTGGCAGCGCTGGACCATGGGTCGGCGGCCATCCTGGGCGGTGCGGGTGGCATCGACTTCTGGCACGAGCTGGAGCGGGGTGCGGACGGCACCGTGCCGGGCGTTGCGATGGCGGAGCTGTTCCTCGCCGTCCAGGCGCACCATGACGCGGGTGAGCGGGACCTGGCGCGCCGCCTGTTCAACCGCCACCTGCCGCTGATCGCGCTCGCGACGCGCGACATGGATACGTTCTTCGCCGTCCAGCACCAGCTGCTCAGCCGTCGCGGCATCACGACGCGCACGGGCCTCCGCGGCCCGTTCGCGGCAGATCCCGGCCTGGCCGCGGAGGTCGAGACGCTGATGGCAGACCTGGGCATCGCGTCCGCCGCCTGGGAGCCTCGCCCGGCCTGATCGCCGGCCGCGCCGGAGCTGGCGCTGGCCGGCCCACCGCCGTGTGGTACCGTCCCGCGAAGGCCACGGTCGCGAGCGCTCGCAGCGAGCGAGGTAGCGCGATGCGGGGCGAGGAGGACGCACCGATCGGCGGTCCGGGCGAGAGGGGTCAGCGGCCATGATGGTCTACGTAGCGCGCCGCCTCGTCGGCCTGTTCATCTCGCTCGCCATCCTGTCCGTCGTCGTGTTCTCGCTGATGCACACGGTGCCCGGCGGCCCGTTCTCGTACGAGCAGAACATGCCCTCGTACATGATGGAGAACATCGCGGCCAAGTACGGCCTCGATCGCCCGGTGCACGAGCAGTACGTGAGCTGGGTCTCCGCGATGCTCCGGGGTGACTTCGGCATCCCGTACCAGAGCCCAACCGAGACCGTGGTCGACGTGGTCCTGCGGGCGTGGCCGGTGACGCTCGCGATCGGCGCCATCTCGATCCTGTTCGCGTTCGGCGTGGGCATGCTGCTGGGCACGATCGCGGCGTTCAACCAGAACAGCTGGATCGACAACCTGGTGACCTTCGCCGCCACCCTCGGCATGGCCGTGCCGAGCTACGTCATCGGGTCGATCCTGGTCATCATCGTGGCGGTCCAGCTGAAGTGGTTGCCCACGGGCGGCTGGGGTGAGCCGAGGCACCTGATCATGCCCGTGATCGCGTTCTCGCTCGGACCCATGGCCATCGTCGCGCGCACGACCCGGGTGAACCTGCTGGAGGCCATCTCCTCGGAGCATGTCCGGCTGGCGCGCGCTCGGGGAATCCCCACGCGCCTGATCGTCTGGCGCTACGTCCTGAAGAACGCGTCGATCCCCATGATCACCGTGCTGCTGCCGCTCATCCCCGACCTGCTGACCGGCTCCATCTTCATCGAGGCGGTCTTCTCGGTGCCGGGGCTCGGGCGCTTCTTCACGACCAGCGCGCTGACCCGCGACTACCCCATGGTGATGGCCATGGCGATGATGATCGCGCTCCTGTGGGGGATCATGTATCTCATCTCGGACGTGCTCTACGCGGTCATCGACCCGCGCGTCCGCCTCGCGTCCAAGGCGGCGTGAGGTGACCGTGACGGAGGCGGAGGGCCGGCCGCCGGCCGCCGGAACGCCCACGGCCGCGACGAAGCAGGCCGTCGAGAAGGCGCCGGGCATCGTGTCCGAGACCGCGCGCCGGTTCGTCTCCAACCGGCTGTCCATGGTCGGGCTCCTGTTTGTGGGCCTGATCCTGGGGACCGCGATCCTGGCGGACCTCATCGCACCCCACCCGCGCGACTACGTGTTCTTCACGGCCATGCTGGCCGACCCCAGCCCGGAGCATCTCCTGGGCACGGACGCGACCGGCCGCGACTTTCTCACCCGCGCGATGCACGGCGCCCGGACGTCGATGACGGTGGGCCTGATGGTGCCCCTGCTGGCGGCGCTCGTGGGCATCCCGGTGGGTGCTGTGGCCGGTTGGCGCGGCGGGCGTTTCGACTCCCTGTTCCTGCGGGTCGTGGAGATCTGGACCGCGATCCCCACCTACATGCTCGCCATCCTGTTCGTGGCGGTGTGGGGCGGCGGCCTGGACAAGCTGATCCTGTACCTGGTCATCGTCTCCTGGATCGGCCTCGCACGGCTGGCACGCGCCCAGGTGGTGTCACTCAAGGGCCGCGAGTACGTGCTGTCGGCGCGTGCCTTGGGCGCCTCGGACCGGCGCCTCATCGTCCATCACATCCTGCCCAACGCGGCCGGTCCGCTCGTGGTCGGCCTCGTGATGGCGATCCCGGCGGCGATCTTCGTGGAGGCGGGGCTGTCGTTCATCGGCCTGGGCGTCAACGATCCCATCCCCAGCTGGGGCAAGATGATCACGGAGGGCGGCGCATTCGCCTCATCGAACCCGATCCTCATGATCGTGCCGATCATCCTCGTCGCCGTCACGATGCTCGCGTTCACCTTCGTGGGGGACGGCCTCCGGGACGCGTTCGATCCCCACAGCAAGCCATGACCGGCGCGCGCACGCAGCAGGAAGGAGAGCCACTGGAGCATCGCTGATCGGTGGCGGGTCGGCCGGTCGCAGCACGCGAACGGTGGGTGCTCGCATGGAACGCGTCGGTGGCAAGGGCCGCCGTGCGCTTGGAGGAGGATCAACAGCGTGTCCAAGAAGATCACCCAGTCGCAGATGAGCCGGAGGACGTTCCTCGAGCGCGGTGCGCTCGTGGCAGGCGCCCTGGCCGCGACACCGCTGGCCGCGACGGCCGTACATGCGTCGTCGAAGCGCACGTCACCCGCCGCCGCCCGGACCGCCGCCCAGGACGCGGGCGCCATGAGCGACTTCGGCGTGGCCCTGCCGGCCGATGCCGCGCCCAAGGAGTTCCAGTTCGTCCAGTCCACGCAGCCTTCCTCGGGCCTGGGCTGGAAGTCGATGGACCCCCTCGAGAGCATCTACTCCAGCTTCCCGGGCTACGCCAACCTGGGCGAGCCCCTCGTGCGCGTGGACAAGGACTGGCAGGTCATCCCCGGCCAGGCGCTCACCTGGACGGTCGCCGATGACGGCATGTCCTGGACGTTCGACCTGCAGCCGGGCCTGATGTGGACCAACGGCGATGAGGTCACCGCGGACGACTACGTGGCGTCGTTCCAGTACGCGGCCGATCCGGCGCATGCGTGGGACTTCGTGTGGTACTACGACGGCATCATCCGCAACTTCGGCCAGGCGGCGCGCGGTGAGGCGGCGACGACCGAGGTGGGCGTCAAGGTCGGCAAGGACAAGTACCAGGTCGTGTTCGAGACGGAGCGGCCGACACCGTTCCTGCCCGCGATGCTCATCTGGTCGGCGCCCCTCCACGCTGCATCCCTCAAGCAGTACGGCTCGGGCGTCTACAACATCGACCCGGCGACGGCCGTCACCAACGGCCCCTTCAAGCTGGGCGAGTTCAGCCCGGACCGGCGCGTCGTGATGGTCGCCAACACGGCCTACACCGGCACGCTCAAGCCCATGACGGACAAGCTGGTGTTCAACATCACGTCCGGTGGCAGCGACTTCGCGCGCTACCAGGCGGGGGAGATCGACAGCACCGCGCTCGTCGGCCCCGGGGACCTCAAGACCATCCTCGAGGACGCCGAGCTCTCCAAGCAGTGGTTCGTGAACCCGGGCGACTTCCGTTGCTACTACGTGTTCTTCGACGTGACCAAGGCGCCCTTCGATGACCAGCGGGTGCGGATGGCGTTCGCCAAGGCCATCGATCGCGAGGCGATCGTGGCGGGCATCCTCGCGCCCATGGCCCTGCCGGCCTACTCGTGGTTGATGCCGGGCTTCCCGGACGCCGACCAGGACGGTCTCAAGGACATCCAGATGTTCGATGCGGCGGCCGCGCAGGCGCTGCTGGCGGACGCCGGGTTCCCAGGTGGCCAGGGCTTCCCGCCGCAGACGCTCGTCGTCCGGGGCGGTGGGCCGGAGATCACCTCTGCCGTCACCCAGGCCGTGGCCGCAAGCATCTCGCAGACGCTGGGTGTCCAGGTGGACCTGCAGACGCTGGACCAGCCGGTGTTCATGGAAGAGCTGCTCAAGCAGCCCACCAACATCCCCTTCGGCTGGGTCACGTACGGCATGGACTACCTCGACGCCACGAACATGCTCAGCGTGTGGAAGAGCGGCGGCCGCCACAACTGGAACAGCGCCGACTTCGATACGCTCATCGAGGAGGGCGGGGCGATCACCAGCGACCCGGCCGCCCGGAGCCAGGCCATGAAGGACGCCGAGCGGCTGCTCGTCGAGAGCGCGGCCGGTGCCTTCGTGTACCACCCGCTCGTCGGTCAGCTGCACAAGCCGTACCGCATGGGGTCCTGGAAGGAGCCCAATGCGACCGGCTATGCCGGCTCCCAGTGGCCCGGCGAGAGCCCCATGACCCTCGTCTACGACACCCTGTACCAGGGCGCGGACGTGGTCACGATGCGCAAGGTCTGACCGTTCGACATCCCTGAGGGTGGGACGTCCGGATCGCCCGGGCGTTCCACCACTCCACACCAGGAAGACCGCGCATCACGATGGCAGTGACGATCGAAGACCGGAGACCCGTGCTTGAGGTGCGCGACCTCAACGCGTCGTTCTTCACCCGGCGCGGCGAGGTCCGTGCCGTGCGCGACGTCTCCTTCTCGCTCCGCCAGGGTGAGACGCTCGCGCTGGTCGGCGAGAGCGGATCGGGCAAGACCGCCACCGCGATGTCCATCCTGCGGATGCTGCCGGGCAAGGCGCAGGTCACGTCCGGGCAGATCGTGTTCGAGGGCCAGGACCTGCTCCGCCTGTCGCAGCGGCAGATGTCGCGGATCCGCGGCCGGCACATCGGCCTCATCCCCCAGGACCCCGCCGCGTCGCTCAACCCGCTCATGACCACCGGCGCCCACATGACCGAGCTGCTCGGGGTCCACATGGGCATGAAGGGCCGGGTGGCGCGCGATCGGGCCATCGAGCTGTTCGGGGCAGTCGGCATCCCGGAGCCCGAGCGGCGCTTCGACGCCTATCCCCACCAGCTGTCCGGGGGCATGCGCCAGCGCGTGATGATCGCGCTCGCCATCGCCTGCCACCCCGCGCTGCTGCTCGCGGATGAGCCCACCACCGCCCTCGATCCCACGATCCAGGCGCAGATCCTGGAGCTCATCGCGACCCTCAGCCGGGAGATGGACACCGCGACCATCCTCATCACCCACAACCTGGGCATCGTGGCCGGGGTGTGCGACCGGGTCGCCGTGATGTATGGCGGCCGGATCGTGGAGATCGCGCCCCGCGACCCGCTGTTCGCCGAGCCACGCCATCCATACACCCTGGGCCTGCTGGAGTGCGTGCCGCGCGTCGATCGCCTCACGGCCGGCCTGTTCCAGAGCATCCCCGGCCAGCCGCCAGACCTCCTTGGCCGGATCCCGGGGTGCTCGTTCGCGCCCCGCTGTGCGTACGCCACGGATCGCTGCCACGAGGAGTCTCCGCTCCTCACGCCCGCCGAGAGCGACCACCGCGCCGCGTGCTGGAACCAGGATCACCTGGCCGCGGTGAGCCCCGTGACCCCGGTGACCGCGTGAGCCTGCCGTCGGCCGTCGTCGAGGTGCGCGACGTCCGGATGCACTTCCCGGTGCAGCGGACCTCGCTTCTGGGCGCCCGCCACGAGGTGGTCCATGCCGTGGACGGCGTGTCGCTGACCATCGAGCGCGGCCAGACGCTGGGACTCGTGGGTGAGAGCGGCTGCGGCAAGTCCACCCTGGGGCGCGTGGTGGCGGGTCTCTACACACCCACCGCGGGCAGCGTGCTGTTCGACGGCGTGGACATCGGCGCGCTGTCCCCGCGCGACCTGCGGGCCCTGCGGCGCCGGTTCCAGATCGTGTTCCAGGATCCCTACATGTCGCTCAACCCGCGCATGACCGTGGGCAGCCTCATCGCGGAGGGGCTGGTCATCCACAACATCGGCAAGCCGAGTGAGCGCGCCGGACGCGTCGCGGAGCTGATGGACATGGTCGGGCTGCGACGCGAGACGGTGTCGCGTTACCCGCACGAGTTCTCCGGCGGGCAGCGGCAGCGCATCGCCATCGCGCGGGCGCTGGCGCCGGAGCCGGAGCTGATCGTTCTCGACGAGCCGGTGTCCGCACTGGACGTCTCGATCCAGGCCCAGATCCTGCGCCTGCTGGTGGATCTCCAGCAGCGGCTGGGGCTGACGTACCTGCTCATTGGCCACGACCTCGCGGTCATCGGCAACATGTGCCAGCGCGTCGTGGTGATGTACCTGGGTGTGGTCGCGGAGACCGCCCAGCGGAGCGCCCTGTTCCAGGCACCGCTGCACCCGTACACGCGTGCCCTGTTCTCCGCCGCGCCCATCCCAGACCCGGTGAGCGAGCGCGTCCGCCGCCGCATCCCGCTGGAAGGGGAGGTGCCCAGCCCCATCCACCCGCCGGCCGGATGCCGGTTCCACACGCGCTGTCCGATCGCCATCGAGCGCTGCCATGTCGACACGCCGATGCTGCGACCCATCACGCTCGAAGGGCGCGACACGTCCGATCTCGTGGCATGCCATCGCGCCGATGAGATCGCTGCGGGCGCGGTGCTCATGCCCCCGGGCATCGTCCGTCCCACCGACCTCCCCATCCCCTCAGCACCCACCGGAAGTCCCGCCCAGTGACGGCCCACGCTGCCCCTCCCGTCGACGCCGCCGGGATCCGCGACCTGTGGTCGCTTGACCGGAGCGTGACGTTCCTCAACCACGGCTCGTTCGGCGCCTGCCCCATCCCCGTCCTGGAGGCTCAGCGGGAGTGGCGGACGCGGCTGGAGGCGGAGCCCGTCGACTTCCTGGGCCGGGCGCTGGAGGGTCACCTCGACGGCGTGCGTGCTGCGTTGGGCGCGTTCCTGGGCGCCCGTGCGGACGATCTGGCGCTCGTGGCCAACGCCACCACGGGTGTCGGCACGGTGCTGCGATCGCTGCACTTCGAGCCCGGCGACGAGATCCTGGTCACCGATCACGAGTACAACGCGGCCCTCAACGCGGCCCGGTTCGTGGCGGAACGCTCGGGGGCGACGGTCGTCGTGGCGCGCATCCCGTTCCCCATCGACGACCCGTCCCAGGTCACCGCCGCGGTGCTGGGCGCAGTCACGCCGCGGACCCGCCTTGCGATGATCAGCCATGTCACCAGCCCCACGGCGCTCGTCTTCTCGATCCCGGAGCTGGTGGCCGCGCTGCGGGCCCGCGGCGTGGAGACGCTCGTGGATGGAGCGCACGCGCCGGGCATGATCCCGCTCGACCTCGACGCCCTCGGCGCCGCCTATTACACCGGCAACTGCCACAAGTGGATGTGCGGGCCGAAGGGGTCGGCGTTCCTCCACGTCCGGCGTGACCTGCAGCCTGACATCCGGCCGCTGGTCATCTCGCACGGTGCCAACTCCCCGCGCGAGGACCGGTCACGCTTCCGGCTGGAGTTCGACTGGACCGGCACGGCCGACCCGAGCGCGTTCCTGTCGCTGCCCGTGGCCATCGACCTCATCGGCTCCCTGCCCGGTGGCTGGCCGGCTCACATGGCGGCCAACCACGCGCTCGCCCTGGCCGGTCGTGACCTGTTGTGCGAGGCGCTCGGGGTGCCCGCGCCCGCGCCCGGCGTGATGCTCGGCTCGATGGCCGCGGTGCCGCTCCCGGAGCAGGCCGACCCGGCGCTGCCGCCGGGCACGACGTCCGTGGACCAGGCGCTGTTCGCGAGCTACCGGGTGGAAGTGCCCATCACCGCGTTCCCCGTCGCGGCCGTGGAGGCGGGCGGTGTCGACGAGCCGGCGCGGTACGTGCGCATCTCCGCCCAGCGCTACAACGATGTGACCCAGTACGGCCGCCTGGCGGACGCGCTGCGCGAGATGCTGCGCATCGAGTGACCGGCGCGACGACGGCGCGGGCTCGGCGGATCGTCAGACGCTCCAGACGGCCACGCGCGGGCCGCGAGGGATCGGTGTCAAGCAGGCGGCGTATGTCCCCGGGATCGCTGGTGATGAGCACGGACGGCACGCGCAGGAGCGCCTCGCCACAGACCAGTGCATCCACGACGTCCGTGGTCCCAGAGTCCCTCAGGAGGTGCGCCGCGACCTGCGCACGCATCATGTCGAGTCCGACAGCGTCCAGTGACGCGCTGACGAGGCGTTCGATCGCGCGTTCACTGCTCCCATGCGCCCATCAACGCCGCCGGTTCAGTCCAGTCGGTAGCGCTCGACGGTCTCTTCGTCCAGCTCAAGGCCCAGGCCCGGCACATCCTCGTGCAAGATCACGTGACCATCGTGCGCGAGAGGGTCACCGCGGAACACCCGCCAGAACGTCTCGTTGGGGTCGGGCGGCACACCCGGATCGGGCGGCGGGAAGTATTCCGCGAAGGGCGAGTTCATGCTCGCCATCACGAGGTGGTGGTTGTGCATCTGGCCTGCGTGCGGGATGACGGGCAGATCGTGGGCCGCGGCCATCGCCCAGATCTTGCGCGCCTCCGTGATGCCACCGCAGCGGTTCACGTCCGGCTGGAGGATGTCCACGCAGCCGCGCTCGATGAGCACCTTGAAGCCATAGCGCGTGAACTCGTGCTCGCCGCCCGAGATGGGCGTCTCCACGGCGGCCCGGAGTGCCGCGTATCCCTCGTAGTCGTCGGGCATCAGCGGCTCCTCCACCCACGCGAGCTCCAGGCCCTCGTCCTCCAGCATCCGGATCATCCGGACCGCATAGCGCAGGTCCCAGCCCATGTATGCGTCCGCGGCCAGCTCCACGTCCGGGCCCACGACGTCGCGCACGGTGCGCACCAGCGCCACGTTGCGGCGCATCCCGGTGATGCCCTGCCGCGGCCCGTACCCGAACCGCTGCTTGACCATCGTGAAGCCCTGGTCCATGAACGCCTGCGCCTCCCTGGCGAGCGCGTCAAGGTCCTCGGTCGCATACAGCCGGGACGCGTAGACCCGGATCCGCTCGCGCGTCCGGCCGCCCAGCAACTTGTAGACGGGCACGCCCGCGGCCTTGCCCAGGATGTCCCAGATCGCGATGTCGATGGCGGAGATCGCTTCGATTGCCATCCCCTTGCGGCCGTAGTTGACCGATTCCCGGAACATCCGCTCCCAGAGCGCCTCGGTGTCCCAGGGGTCGGCGCCCACCACGATGTGCCGCAGATGATGGTCGATGGTGTAGCGGGCGTGGCCCAGCGCGGCACCCGCGGAGCCCAGCCCCGTGATGCCATCCTCCGTGGTGACCTGCACCACGAGTGATTCGATGGGCGGCCCGAAGGGGCCCCGGCGCGCCTGCGGCTCGTAGAACGCGCTCGTCGGGCGGACCAGGACGTTGCCCACACCCTTCGGCGGCGGGTCGCCCTGCGATCCGAGGGCGATGGTGCGAACGTCGGCGATCCTCATCGTCGGTGCCCTGGTCGCGAGCGCGAAGCACCCCGCGACCAACCGGCAGGCCTAGACCGCGAGCGCCGGTGATCCGTCGATGCGCATGAGGCTCTGGGTGGGCATGTAGTGCGGCTCCGCCCTACCCAGCATCTCCTCGTCGAGCGTGACGCCGATGCCCACCGCCTCGGGTGCCGGGATGTAGCCCCCGACACGCTTGCAGGCGGTCTTGTACACCGCGTCCGCGGGGCGCGGTGACTCGTCCAGCTGCAGGTACTCCTGCGTGATGAAGTTGGGGATGCTGATGTCCACGTGGACCGCGGCCGCGGTGATGAGCGGGCCCTGGAAGTTGTGGGTCACGAGCGCCGAGTGGTAGGACTCCGCGATGGCCGCGATCTTCTTGACATGGGTGATGCCGCCCGCCACGCCCAGGTCGGGGCGCACGTACTGCGGGCCGCCCGCCGCGAGGAGGTCCCGGACCTCCCAGATGGTGTTGATGCGCTCGCCGTTCGCCAGCGGGAACGTGAAGCGCTTGGCGAGCTCGCCCTGGAGCATCACGGAGTCGATCTGGATGGGGTCCTCGATGAACAGCGGCCGGAACTCCGCGAGCGCCTCCGCGACCGCGATGCCGTGCATCGGCGTGAGCTTGCGGTGCAGCTCGAAGATGAGGTCCACGTCCAGGCCCACGACCTCACGTGCGGCCGCCGCCATGTCTCGGGCGCCCTCGATGAGGCGTGCCAATGACTGGTCCTGGTAGCCGGTCTGGAGGGGGTCGAACTTGAGCGCGGTGAACCCCTCCTCGACG
>Ga0105047_10000744_pt1 | contig 56728 bp, 53 predicted proteins | sample MAT04_FD_78384 | JGI IMG/M metagenome (GOLD analysis project Ga0105047, IMG submission 78384) | Freshwater microbial communities from Lake Fryxell liftoff mats and glacier meltwater in Antarctica - MAT-04 (megahit assembly) | ecosystem: Environmental > Aquatic > Freshwater > Ice > Liftoff... | reverse complement strand
ATCACCTTCGGGTCATCCTGCACTTCACTCGGTGTACCTTCGGCGATCTTGCGACCGAACTCCATCACCACCACTTTCTCCGACAGGCTCATCACCATTCCCATGTGATGTTCGACCAGCAAAACGGTGAGCCCGAAGTCGTCTCGTACGGACTTGATCACCGACCCCAGTTCGGACACTTCCCCATGGGTGAGACCGGCGGCGGGCTCGTCGAGCATCAGGAGCTTCGGGTTCGACGCCATCGCCCTCGCCAACTCGATCCTCTTGAGCGTTCCGTAGGGCAACCCGGCGCATGGGCGAGGCGCCAACGAGGCCAAGCCCAGCCGATCGAGCAACTCGAGGGCGAACCCTCGTAGACGCTTTTCCTCCCCGGGAACCGGTGGAATCCTGAACGGCGAAGCGAGAAAGCCGCCCTTGCTGTCGGAGTGCGCGCCCACCATCACGTTCTCGAGCACCGACAGACCGGGAAACAACGCCAGGTTCTGGAACGTGCGGGTGATTCCCAGGCTGGCGATCTCGTGCGCGCCCTTGTCGAGCAGATCGGTGCCATCGAACCGGACGTGGCCCTCGGTGGGATCGTAGATGCGACTGACGATGTTGAAGAGCGTGGTCTTGCCTGCCCCGTTCGGGCCGATCAAGGCGCAGAGTTGGCCCGGATCGATCGTGAACGACAACTGATCGAGCGCGACAATTCCGCCGAACCGAACGCTGATGTTCTCGACCGACAGCAGGGCCATGGGTGCTCCTCCAGGCCGCCACGGCCCGATCTTCCCGGAGACAGTGTTAGCAGGTGGCAGCGTGCCGTGAGCGGGACTCCCGCCCCCCGGTGCAGCGCTCTCGGGAGATCGTCAGGAGCGCGAGTCCATGAACATGACCTTGAGGTGGTCGTACGCCTCAATGCAGTGCCCCGCACCGAGTACCACACACTCGAGCGGCGCCTCCACGAGATGCACCGGAATCTCCGTCTCCTCGAAGAGTCGGAGGTCGAGGCCCCGCAGCATGCCACCGCCGCCCACCAGGTGAATCCCCTCGTTGATGAGGTCCTGCGCCAACTCGGGTGGGGCCTGACCAAGACACGAGATCACGGCGTCGACCATGGCCGATACCGGCTCGTCGATCGACTCGCGCACTTCCTCGGCGGAAAGGACCACGGTCTTCGGAAGACCACTCATCAGCTCACGGCCGCGCACCTCGGCGGCAAACTCTTCTTCGGTAGGCCACGCGGATCCGATGGCGACCTTGATCTCCTCCGCCGTACGTTCGCCGATCGCGATGCCGTACTCCCGGCGGATATAGGTCTGGATGTGGGCGTCGATGTCGAACGACCCCACCCTCACGGCCTCGAGGGCCACGATCCCGCCGAGTGAGATGAGGGCCACCTCCGAGGTGCCGCCGCCAATATCGACCACCATGTTGCCGAGCGGCTCGTTGATGGGGAGGCCAGCACCGATCGCCGCAGCCATCGGCTGCTCGATGAGATGGGCCTCCACCGCCCCCGCGCGCTTGGCCGCCTCGGTGACGGCACGTCGTTCCACGGCGGTGATCGCCGACGGCACGCAGATCAGCACTCGGGGCCGGTTCCACCGGTTCACGCCCACACGCTGCAGCAGGAGTCGGATCATGCGCTGAGTGATGTCGAAGTCGGTGATGGCGCCTTTGCGCAACGGTCGGACCGCCACGATGTAGCTCGGCGTTCGGCCGATCATCTGCCAGGCCTCGTGGCCCATGGCCAGCACCTCTTGGGTGCGGGAGTTCAGCGCGATGACCGAAGGCTCGTTCAGCACGATGCCCTCGCCGCGCGCGTACACGAGGGTGTTGGCGGTGCCGAGATCGATGGCGAGGTCGCGTGCCAGCGGTCAGCCCCCGTCGTCCCAGGGCGCCCCCGCGTCTTGGCGATAGCCGTCGGCCCACGAATCGCCGGAGGCGTCACGTCCCCCAAAACCGTGCGTTTGACCGGAGCCCCGCCGGGGTGCTGCCGTCAGCCGATCGGCGAGGTCGCCGCGGCCCTGACTCGGCACGATGGTGCCGCTCCCGGCACGGTGGCGATCCCGTCGAGCACCTCGACGTTCGGCGATCTCGTCGCCCGCTGATTGCCGAGCCGATCGGAACTTCTCGGCCAAACTCCCGGCATCGCGGCTCGGCACGATCGGTTTGAGCTTCGTGGGACGCCGCGGCGGGGTGATCTCCTCATGGGGATCTCGCGCCAACGCCGCCATCTCCCGCTGGAAGTTGTCGATACTCGACATGAAGGTGGTGGGCTTCTTCGTGCGAAGCCACAACGCCATCGACGCGGCAATCGAAACGCCGATGGCGATCAGCAGGAACGCCGCGTTGTTGTTCACGCCGATGCACCATCGGGAATGCGAGCGCCGGCGGACACCACGTCGGCGACGGATCGAACTTCCGAGCCATCAAGACCCCACGCCGTGCCTCCGGACCAGGTCTCCCGCTTCCACACAGGGACGGTTTGTTTCAGGGAATCGATGCACCAACGGGCGGCGTCGAACGCTTCGGCTCGGTGGGGGGAGGAAACCCCGATCACGACCGCCGATTCCATGAGGTCCACCGGACCGGTGCGATGCAGGATGGCGATTCGACCCAACGTGGGCCATCGATCATGAGCAGCGGCGCCAAGTGCCTCGAACCGAGGCAGAACTTGCTCTTCGTAGGCTTCATACTCCAGCGCGGTGACGTCGGGCCGATCGACGGCATGATCGCGAGCGGTGCCCTTGAAGACCACCGAAGCCCCGCAGGAGGGCAGCACGATCCACGACGACACGACGACGTCGGGGAGCGGTTCGGGGGAGAGGCCGAACCAGACGTCACCGACGTCGGGCGGCACGAGTGGCGACACCTCGCCAATGGTAGAGCCCGCGTGACGAACAGACCATGGTCGCCGGGCCCGTCCGAGGAACGCGCGGGGGCGCGGACACCTAGAGGTTGCGGGTCAGTAGCCTCTCGCCGTGCCGATCGACGACAACCCGGTCGATGGCTCGTTCGATGACGCGGAGGATTCCTCGGGCACCGATGTCGGCCGCCCCGCTCCCCCACCGTCCCCTGACGACCGTCTGTGGCGCCACCCCTCCGAAATGGGTGGCCTACCGGGCGCGCCCCCCAACCCCCGGCCCGGCCCCCCCACGCTTTCCGCCCCTTCGCCCCCACCGGAGCTCGGCGGGACAGGTGCACGTCGGCGTTCCAACACCGCCGCCGTTGCGGCTATGGCCGCGCTCGCCGGCTCCGCCGTCACCCTGATCACCATGTTGGGTCTCGGAGCCTTTCGCTCCACCACCACACCCCCCGCCGGCGTGGAACTGCAGAGTGTCGACCTCGAACGCAACCCCGACGCGCCCGTTGCGATCGCCCAGAAGGTGTTGCCTGCCGTCGGACGTATCGAGGTGCGCACGGCGACCGGGTCCAACACCGGCACCGCGGTCACCTTCCGTTCCAACGGCTACATGATCACCACTGCCGATCTCGTCGACGGCGCCGAGGACATCGCCGTCGTGTTCGGGGACCAGGCACCCCGAAAGGCCGTGCTCACCGGCTCCGACCGGGAAAGCGACATCGCCGTCATCAAGGTGGAGGGGAATGATCTCCCGGTCGCGGTGCTCGGACGGTCGTCCAACGTGCAGCTCGGCGAGCCGGTGCTGGCGATCGACACCTCCACCTTGGGGTCGACTGCGCCGTCGATCCCGGTGGGAGTGGTGAACGCCCTCGGCCGGCGCGTCGAGGCCGACTCCCCCAACGATGTGGCGCTCTACGACATGCTCCAAACCAACCTTCTGCTCACGTCAAGGGCCACGGGCACACCGTTGATCAACGCGCAAGGCGCGGTGGTGGGGGTGGTCACCGACCGCGGATACAAGGTGTCGCGTCAAGCTCGAATCGGAAGTGCCACCACCAACAACACGGCGGCGGGGCGGAGCGGCGGCGAGCTTACGATCCGGTTCGCCACCCCGATCGACTACGCCCGGCAAGTGGCCGATTCGCTGATCCGACCCGGCGGCAAGGTGGAGCACGCATACCTCGGCGCCGCTGGGGAAGCGCTGTCCGCCGAGCAGTCGGCCCGGCTCGAGGTTACCGGCGGCGTCACCCTCACCAACATCGCCGACAACAGTCCCGCGGCCAATGGCCCGAGCCCGCTTGAAGTCGGCGACGTCATTGTGAAGATCCAAGACGAGCCGATCACCTCGTGGGACGACCTCGTCGTGGTGCTCCGGAAACATCGCCCCGGCGACACGGTGGCCGTGTGGTTCCTCCGACCAGGGCACACCGACCCCGACCCGGCGATCCTGTCGCTCAGTGAGCGCCCCGGCACCAGCAACTGAAGATCCGGGGGGAAACACCGGTCCGACGATGGCTCAGCGGCGGCGGGCAGACCGCCGCAACACCAGCGCCACGCCGCCGGCGACGGCCACCAGCGAACCTGCCGCGACGCCAAGCGACAGTGCTTGGCGTCGTTTTGGGCTCAAACTCGTGAACGTGCCGGCTGGACTCGCGGCCACGAAGGCCTCTTCGTTCGTCCAGCCGGGCACCCATCCCAAGGCTTTGAGGGCATCGTTGGACACGACCCACGGATGCTCCAGATAGGGAAGCACTCCCGCAAAAGGCACGAGCGGACCGGTTCCCCATCGACGACGCTGAAGCGCTCGCGCCACCACCCCTGGAACGGCGAGCCGTGGTGCCGGTCCGGCCAGAGAGCGAACCTGCTCGCTGGCGAGCCAACCGTCGGGAGCCACGTCGAGCACGCCATCGTGGGACGTGCGGACGGCAATCGCTACGGCCTCCACAAGATCGGCAAGGTGAACGAACTGCCGAGGCGGTTCTGGATCGATGAGGGCCGGGCCACGCCCGCCCCACGGGGTTCCTCGAAGCCAGTTCCGTTGACGTTCGTGCACCACAAGGGATGGTCGAAGCACCGTGGCCGTTCGGCCTGATTGCTCGGCCGCCCACTGGGCCACCAGCCGTTCTGCCTCCCCACATGCCACCGCGAGGCCGTTCTGGGGTTCGGGGCGCAACGCGGCGTCCGACGAGATCGGTACGGCGTTGTTCGGCCAAGCGCCGTACACCATTGCCGAAGAAACCAGCACTACGTGAGCGATATCGGCCGTCGCGGCTTGCGCCAACGCTCGACGCACATCAGCGGGAACCATCCACCGGTCGAGACCATCCACGTTGATCCCCCCGCGAGGCATCGGCGACCCCAAGAGCACCACGGCGGAAACATCGGACCGACCTGCGCCCGGAGGGTCAATGGCGGCGGCAGTGACTGCACCCGGAATCGCTGCACCCAGATCATCGAGAAAGGCCCCGCTCGGCCCGACGACGAGCACCGCTACCGATACACGGTGCCCGGAATCTCCATCGGCTGAGGTTTCGTCAACGGCGGTCACGTGTCCATCATGACGGAAGCCCGGAGCATCTGGCGAAGCTGAAGGACGAAAGCCCCCTCCACCCCGGGCGGTGAGGACGAGGACGCCGCGAGAACCGAAGCTGGCCGGAAGCCGTCGAATGGTTGCTGATCAGGGGCGACAAGGAGCCCAGACCAGCACCGCTTCGAAGCACGGATTCCGAGTCACGGTTCGGATCTCGCAAGAACGAAGGACGAAAGCCCCCTCCACCCCGGGCGGTGAGGACGAGGACGCCGCGAGAACCGAAGCTGGCCGGAAGCCGTCGAATGGTTGCTGATCTGGGCTCCTAGGCTGGGGGCTGTGACCGACTCATCGGGTGACGACCCGTTCCGCAACCTCCCTCCCATGTTCAAGGACATGGTGCGCATGATGCAGCAGCAGGCTGGCGATCCCACCGTCCAGGCCAAAGCGTTCGCCGCCAACGTTGCCACCGACGGGCAACCCGAAGGCAACGTAGATCCGCTGACGCGCATGAAGGTCGAACAGCTCGCCCGGGTGGCCGAGCTGCGTGTGATCGATGCCACCGGCCTTGAGATCGGTGGGGGCACGAACCCCGCCACCGTGGTTCCGTGCACACGCACCCACTGGGCGACTACCACCATCGACCACTACCACCCCTACCTCCGAGCCCTTGACGACGTCGGAAAGAACGACGCTGGCAACGCCTCCGGCGATGCCGCCGAGGTCGATCCGGCCGACCCGTTCGGCTGGCTGGGTCCGCTGATGGAGGCGGCGGCACCGATGATGATGAGCATGGCCACCGGATCAATGGTGGGCCACCTCGCCATCCGAGGCTTCGGGAGCTACGAGCTGCCGATACCCCGACCGGTTGGCGCCGATGTGCTGCTCATCGTCGACAATGCCAATCAGTTCGCACGCGACTGGAGCTTGCCCGAAGACGACCTCCTACTTTGGCTTTGCCTCCACCAGCTCACCCACCATGCCGTGCTTTCGGTCCCTCACGTGCGGGCGCGCCTCGACGAGTTGCTGCACGCCTACCTCGGTGGCTTCGGGCGCGCCGACGGTGATCTCGAAGAGATTCTCGGGCAGCAGTTCGGCGGTTTCGATTTGTCGAATCCCGACGCCCTCCAGAAGGAGTTCGGCAGCCCCGATCTCCTTCTCGGAATGGTGGAGACTGATGCTCAGCGCCAGCTCCGTCCCCAACTGCATGCGCTCGTGGCGGCCATCGAGGGGTACGTCGATATCACGATGGACCGCATTGGGGAACAGCTCATCGGCAGCTACGCCATGGCCACCGAAGCGCTACGCCGACGTCGGGTGGAAGCCGATGAGGCCAGTCGTTTTGCCGAGCGGTTGTTCGGACTCGACCTCTCGCAGGCCCAGTTCGATCGTGGCGCCGCCTTCGCGGCGGGGGTGGTGGAGCGGGCCGACCACGCCGCCCTCGCACGGCTCTGGGGGGCTGAACGAGACCTCCCGACGCCCGCCGAGATCGATGCACCCGGCCTTTGGCTGGCCCGGATCGACCTCCCTGCCTAACCCGTCGGTGGGGTCCGTCAGGGAGACCGCCAGCGCGGTTCGGCACTGTCCCAACCGGCCTCGGGACTCGCCGGCATCACCGGAGGATCGAACGGAAGTGGCGTTTGGACCTGCGGGGCGGGGAGACCGGATTCGGCGGGGTCCTGCGCTTCGAGGTTGGGGTAGCCCGCAACCGGCATGGCCGGGGGAGCCTGCCGTGCGCCCGAGGACGGCTGCACAACTGGTGCGAAGATCCCGGTGGGGGTGACTTCCGGCGGGGGCAGGGGCAGCGAGGCCTCCTCGGGCCCAAACAACTCCTCGGGCTGCGGGGACCGCCAGCGCCCACTCACCAACGGGTTCGAGGGCGCCAACCCTTCGGGCTCCGACGTGCCGGAATCGGGCTGCCCGATCGGGCCGGCAAAGCTCAGATCAACGGTGGAATGCCCGTCGATCGTGCGACGCCCGGCAAACGGATCTGCGTCGTCGATGAGGAACCCGGTGATGGGCGACAGCGTGCCGGGCAGGGTGTCTAGTGCCGACGGGGGCAATGCCGACCAGGCCGTATCCACCGTGGTGGGGTCGGTCGCCCAGCCATGGGCGTTGCCGGCGTGCGGGGTGCTGGCCGGTGGCGGGGCTGGCAACGTCGGCGCCGGAAGCCCCAACGGGGGTTCCGAGAACGCATGCACGCCACCTTCCGAGGAGAGCACCGAACCCTCGGCGCCGTGGGCTTCTTCGTAGGCCCGCTGCGTGGCGTCGGGCCGAACCAATCGGTACAGGCGATGACTGAGCGGAACCCGAACGGGGATCTCTGGGCGCAGGCCGGCGGCGGCCGCCTTGATCTGGCGGTAACCCCATGCATACGTACACACCGCAAACAGGCTGACGACGGCAATCACGGCGAACGCGAGACGCTGCGGGATGGGGAGCACGACGGGGATGAAGGCTCCGATCACCCACACCATCTGGAACCGGGACTCAAAACGGGCGAACGAACGACCGCGGTTGGCGTCGGGAGCATCACGTTGCACGAGTGAGTCGAACCCTTGCTTGGCCACCGTGCCCGCACAACCCACCGCGAACGCCAGGAGACATGCTGCCCCCAACCCATCGGGAAACGCCGACGCCGTCGCGGCCACGAACGACAACGCCAGACCGATCATCACCATGCGCTCTTCGACCAGCACCCGTCGCAGGGCCGGGGCGAGGGCAGAGCCGATGAGATAGCCGGTCTGGGCAGCTACTGCCGCGAACAGATACCAGGAGTTGGGCACGCCCGCCGAACGGAACGCGAACAGAATGGCAAAGGTGAGAAAGCCCACCACAAAACGCAAGGTGGCCATTGCCTCCGACGCCCGCAGGATGCCCGCACCCTGCAACTCATTGCGCTCGGCGGCACCTGCCGGTTGGTCGGCCTCACGAGGAACGGGGAGCCCGTAGGCCTGCGCCGCCGTAACGACGAAAGCGATCGTGGCCAGCCCGATGGTCCATTGCGGGCCGATCGTCTTGCTGAGAGCGAATCCAGGACCGGCCGCGAGGGCGGCGCCGGCACCAAGCAAGGCGAGCTTGGAGTTGGCTTCCACCAACTCCTCGTCGTTGCGGACGGTGGTGGGAAGCAGGGCGCTCTTGGAGATCAGGTGCACCTTGCTGAGCACCAGCATCATGAACGCCCAGAGGTAGAAGCGGATGTTCTCGAGGTCGCCGATGAGCAGAAAGGCCACGAGCGCTCGGGCAACGGCGGAGCCGATGATGAACCACCTTCGGCCACCGGCCACACGGTCGATGAGCGGACCCAGAAACGGGCTGGCCACCGCGAATGGGGCCAGGGTGAGCAGCAGATAGAGCGCCACCTTCTCCCTCGGCGCGTTGGGATCGTTGTTGAAGAAGACGGTGGTGGCGAGCGATGAGGTGATGAGTGCGTCGCCGGCGACGGACCACAACTGCGTGCGGGCGAGGTGGGCGAACGGGGTGATCGGTCCCTTACGGCCGAGGTCGCGCGAGGCAATGCGCGGTTCGACGCGGCCGGTGCCAGACGACCTTGGTACGGCGCGATACGCGTTGCCCCCGCCCTGGGCCGCCGGTGGTCGCGGCGCGCCAGAGCTGCTTCGTGGCGGCGTGACCGACGACCGACTCATCCCCCGCATGGTAGGCGTCCACCCCTCGCGTCGCGACCCACCGTTCCCGGCTTTTCGTCGTGGGGCCTACTTGGGCGGTTCGTACTTGTAACCGAGCCCGCGAATGGTGACGATTCGTTCGGGATGAGCCGGATCCACCTCGACTTTGCTCCGGAGGCGCTTGATGTGGACGTCGAGTGTCTTCGTGTCGCCCACGTAGTCGTGTCCCCAGACCCGATCGATGAGGGTTTCCCGGGTGAGCACCCGCCCGGCGTTCTCCAGCAGGATCGCCAGGAGTTCGAACTCCTTCAGGGGCAACTTCACCTGGGCGGTGCGAATGAACACCTCGTGGCGTTCGTGGTCAAGCAGCACCTCGCCCACCTCTACGGAGTCGGCGCTCCGATCGGCGAGCACCGTCTGCTCCATCGCCCGCCGGCGCAACACGGCCCGCATCCGGGCCACGAGCTCGCGCAAACGGTAGGGCTTGGTGACGTAGTCGTCGGCGCCTACCTCGAGCCCCACCACCGTGTCGATCTCGGAACCCTTGGCGGTCACCATGATGATCGGCACGTTCGACTTGGCCCGGATCTCGCGGCATACGTCGATGCCGCTCACCTTGGGCAACATGACGTCGAGCAGGATGAGATCGGGCTTCACCAGCTCGAAGCTCGTGAGTGCCTCGGCGCCGTCACGGGCCACGTGCACCACGAATCCCTCCTTCTTCAGGCCGATGAGGAGTGCATCAACAAAGGAGTCTTCGTCTTCGACGAGCAGCACGGAAGTGGCGGTCATGACGGGCCTTTCAGGCAAGTAAAGCCGGGGGGGTAACGCACGGTGTCAGCCGGCGTCGGCGAGGGGAGCAAGGGGAGCAAGGGGAGCAAGGGGGGCGAGGGCCACGGGCCCTGAGGCGGAGGGGACAAAAAGGGTGAAGGTGCTGCCTTCACCGAGGCGCGAGTCGACGCGCACGTCGCCGTGGTGGTTGGCGGCCACGTGGCGCACGATGGCCAGACCCAACCCCGTGCCTCCGGTGGCGCGGCTACGGCCTTGGTCCACCCGGTAGAACCGTTCGAACACCCGCTCGAGATCCTTGGCGGGGATCCCGATGCCGTGATCCTCCACGGCGATGTCGACCGTCCACCCATCGGTCGCCGCCCGCACCTCAACCACGCTTCCCTCATCGGAGTACTTCACGGCGTTGTCGAGCAGGTTGTAGAGCGCGGACACAAGTTGGCGGCGCTCGCCGAGCATCGAGAGTCGGGGGCTTGGGTCGGCCGCATCGATGGTGATGCCCCGATGTTCTGCCGCGGGGCGGATGCGCTCGACGGCCTCGGCCACCACGAGGTGCACTGGCACGGCTTCCAACGACGGCGCCTCGTCGTGCTCGATGCGACTCAGCACCAGGAGGTCGTCGATGGTGCGATTCACCCGATCGGCTTCATCGACCATCCGACCGGCCAGCCGCTGCAGGATCTCCGTATCGTCCTCGGCGAGGAGCGTCTCGGCGAGCAACGAAATGGCTCCGATGGGTGTCTTGAGCTCGTGGCTGATGTTCGCCACGAAATCACGGCGAATCGAGTCGATTCGTCGGGCCTCCGAGACGTCTTCCACCACCGCCACCGCCCCGATCAGCTCGCCGCCCCTGCGCAGGGGTGTGGTGGTGACGACAAGGGTGCGACGGGGCGGACCGTAGAGGTCGATGGTGCGGTTGGCGTGCACTCCCCGACGGGATTCGTCGAGCAGTTCGCCTACAGCCGATGCCACGATGGCCTCGCCATGCCGCCCGGCCTCGAAGGCGTCGGCCACTTCGTTGTTGAACAACGGTGCTCCGTCGCGGTCGACTACCACGACCGCCTGCGGGATGGCATTCAACGTGAGGACGAGTCGATCACGAAGCGATGTCTCGGTGGCAGCCGCTCGGACGGCGTCGTCGACTGCTCGATCGAGCGCGTTGAGCGCGGCAGCTACTGAACCGTCGTGGCGGGGCGCCTCGGCGGCGAGTCGGTTCACGGACTCGCCGATGCGACGGACCGCGAGCCGCCGATCGCGCAGGCCGGCGTACGCGATCCAACCCAGCACGACCACGGCAGTAAAAAGCAGCACCACGACGAACGCCATGTTCAGCCGGTTCTCTCGTCAAGTGGGGGGACCAAACCGAGCCCCGGCGCTTCGGCCGGCCTCTCCTCCGAAGATCGCGTGGTAGCCGCCGATGCCGACGTGGCTTGGGCCGTTCTGGCGGTGAGGCGGGCGGCACCGGTATGTTCCGGAAGCCAACCCGTGACCATGTATTGCACGCGCTCACCGATGTTGACCGCATGGTCGCCGAGCCGTTCGTAGTAGCGGCCCACCAGCGCAAGCTGCACGGCCGCCTGCACCGCCATACCGCTCTCCTTCTGCGTCTCGAAGATGGTTTGCACGTACTCCTTGTGAAGGTTGTCGAGCCGGTCGTCCATATCGTCGAGCGCGGCGGCCAACCCGGCGTTGCCCTCGGCATAGGCGTCGATCGAAAGTTTGAAGAGTGTGTTCGCCTCTTCGCCCATCCGCTCGATCAGGCCCCGAAGTTTTGGGTCGAGTTCGGCGCCATAGATGCGCCGAGCGGCTTTGGCCACGTTCACGCTGAGGTCGCCCGAACGTTCGATCTCCGAGGTCAGTTTGATCGCGGTGATCACGGCCCGAAGGTCGGTGGCCACGGGTTGCTGCAGCGCCAGCACCTGGTAACACCGCTCCTCGATCTCGAGGGTGAGCGTGTCGATGACGTCGTCTTCCTCAATGAGCTGACGCGCCGCTTGGAGGTCGCCGCCGAGAAGCACCTCCGTGGCCCGGGGAATCGTCTCGTTCACGAGCGCGGAGAGTCGGAGGAGGTCGGAGCGGATGAGGTCGAGCTCCTGATGGAAGCCGATACGGATCTCAGGCATGCCACGCCCTTTCGTGGGTTGGTGGTTCGGTTCCCGCTATGGTCCCACGTGCTCGTGCGGTGAGCGTCGACCACGCCCGCACGTCAGCGCACCTCGGCGGCAAGATGGTCTGGATCGCCAGTGGCCAGGTAACGGACGCGGCTCCCGATGATCGAGGCGTGGTCGGCGATCCTGTCGAATGCCCGACCGGCCACCAGGGCGCGAAGGGCCGCGCGTACGCCGTCCGGACCAGACACCCGAAGCAACGAATCGAGGAGTTGCTCGTAGTAGAGCTCCATCCATGCCGACGGCTCTGCCGCTTGTTCGGCCACCCCAAGATCCCCGGTGGCCCAGGCGCGCAACGCAGTTCGGAAATGTTCGGTGGCCTCATCGCTCATGGCCAGGAGGATGTCGAAACATCGGTCGACCGAGCGGAGCAACGCCAAGTCGGGGGCAAGCTTGGCCACCCGCAAAGCGAGATCGCCCACCCGCTCGAACTCCGAGATCACCCGGATCACCGACACCACCAACCGCAGGTCACTCGCCACAGGCGCCTCGCGCGCCAGCACCTCATAGCAGCGCTCCGTGAGCGACACGTTCATGGCGTCGATGGCATCATCGGCACCAATCGCGGCGCTGGCCGCATCCATGTCGCCGTCACGAAGAAGGCGGCCCACTCGCTCGAGGTTCTGGTCGACGAGTACGCCCATCATCTCGGTTTGCAGCCGAAGCTGCTCGAGCTCGGCCCGGTAGGTGTTGCGGAAGCCGTGCCTGTCAGGGGGGATGTCGGGGGCCATAGGAGATCAGCCGAATCGGCCGGTGACGTAGTTCTCGGTGCGTTGGTCGGACGGATTCGAGAACATCTTGTCGGTGGCGTCGTACTCCACCAGGATGCCGGTGCGGGAGTCGCTGTCCGGGTTGACCTCGGCGGTGAAGAAGGCGGTGCGGTCGCTCACGCGGGCCGCTTGTTGCATGTTGTGGGTGACGATGACGATCGTGTAGTCGCTCTTCAGTTCTTGCATCAGATCCTCGATGCGAGCGGTGGCGATGGGGTCGAGCGCTGAGCACGGTTCGTCCATCAGGACCACATCGGGCTGCACGGCGATCGTTCTCGCAATACACAGCCGTTGCTGCTGACCACCCGACATTCCCATGGCCGATGTCTTGAGGCGATCCTTCACCTCGTCCCACAGTGCCGCCTTGGTGAGCGCGCTCTCCACGATCCCGTCGAGCGTGGCCTTGTCCTTCACGCCGCCGATCTTCGGACCGAAGGCCACGTTGTCGTAGATGCTCTTCGGGAACGGGTTCGGCTTCTGGAAAACCATTCCGATGCGACGGCGCACCTCGACCGGATCGATGTCGTCACCGAGTAGGTCGATGCCGTGGTAGCGGATGTCCCCGTTGACGCGACACGAGGCGATGAGGTCGTTCATGCGGTTCAGGCAGCGCAGCACGGTGGTCTTGCCACAGCCCGACGGCCCGATGAATGCCGTGATCTCCCGCTCTTTGATCTCGAGACGTACATCACGCACGGCCCGAAACGGGCCGTAGTACACATCCAGATCGTTGATATCGAACACGTTCGAGGACCGATCCGCGGGCGCAGGGTTGGGTATCGGCGCAGCGCCAGTATCGACGGGCATGGGGACCTCTCGAGGCGTGGGGGTCGGCGCCAACACCGACCGATCGGGCGAGCCTTGCCTAGGCGTGGTGGTGGGCGAGCCACCGACGACGGCATCGTTCATGCCCCACCTCGTTTCTTGGAGTAGCGATTGGTGATGACGCGGGCGGCAACGGTGAGCAGGAACACCAGCAGCACGAGCGTGAACGCCGCCCCCCAGGCTCGTTCCTGCGCTCCCGGGTACGGGAGTTGCGCATTCGCAAATATCTGTGCCGCCAGCGTGGTGTTCGAGCCATCGAACAGGTTCCAGTTGGTATCGCTCACCACGCCGACGCAGAACACGATCGGGGCCGTCTCCCCCGCGGCTCGGGCCACCGCCAACATGACCCCGCTCACGAGCCCGGGTAGCGCGGCCGGCAGCACCACGGTGACGATGGTTCGCCATTTGCTGTTCCCGAGGGCCATGCTGGCTTGACGAAGTTCGTCGGGGACCAGTCGGAGCATCTCCTCGGTGGAGCGGATCACGATGGGGAGCATCAGGCAGGCCAGGGCGAGCGAACCGGCGAATCCCGACAGACCGAAGTTGAGCACCCAGACCGTGTAGATGAACAGGCCCATCACGATCGAAGGCACACCGGTCATGACATCGGACATCAGTCGGATCACGCTGGCCAGCCTCGACTTCGCCCCGTATTCGTTCAGGTAGATCGCCCCAAGCACGCCGAGCGGCACGGCCAACACGGTGGCCATCAAGGTGATGAGCAAGGTACCGATGACCGCCGGGCCCATCCCTGGTCCGTAGCCTCGGCTCGATACGGGAATGGACTCCGTGAGGAACTCCAGGCTGAACGACGAAGCACCGTTCTGGATGAGATAGAAGACCACCCAACCAAGTGGGACCAACGCCACGACGAGCGATCCTGCCATCCACGCCGTGGCCAGCAGGTTCTTCGCCCTGCGTCCCCGGGTGAGCGACGCCTCGAGGGCGGCGAACACGGCGGCGTCACCCTGAACAGCGGTCATCCGGCCAACCGACGCTCGGAACGTTTCACAATGCCGCGGGCCACCACATTCACGAGAATCGTGAGCGCGAACAACACCACGCCGAGGCCGATCAACGCCGCACGATGCGTGTCGGCGGCTTCCGGAAATTCGTTCACGATCACCGCCGGCATGGCGTCGCCACTGCTGAACAGTCGGGTGGTGATCTGATTGCTCGAGCCGATCACGAGCGCAACGGCGATCGTCTCACCCATGGCCCGGCCGAGACCAAGCATCACGGACCCGGTGATGCCGCCCTTTGCCCACGGCAAGACGGAGGCTCGAATCGTCTCCCAACGGGTGGCGCCGAGGGCCAACGCCGCTTCTCGCTGGGCTCCGGGAACCGTAAGCAGCACTTCGCGGCTGAGCGAGGTGACGATCGGCGTGATCATGACGGCAAGGATGATCCCCGCGGTCATGAAGCTCTTACCATTGGCCTGCCCACCGAAGAACGTGCTGAGCACGGGTGTTTCACCCACCGCCGAACTGACGGCTTCGTAGATCGGTTCCAGCGTCGGGGCCAGCACCAGCAATCCCCAGAGCCCGTAGACCACCGATGGGATGGCGGCGAGCAGATCGATGACGTAGCCGACGCCTTTGCGCACCCGCCTTGGCGCCGCCTCGGTGACGAACAGCGCGATGCCGAGGCTGACCGGAACGGCGATCGCCAAGGCGATCGCCGATACCACGACCGTACCGTAGATGAACGCCAACGCGCCGAACTTGCCGCGATTGGGCGCCCACTCCGAAGAGATGATGAACCCGAGTCCCTGCGACGTGAACGCATCCCACGAACGGGCCGTGGTGGACCACGCGATGAGCGCCAACACCGCCAGCACGGCGACGCCCGAACCCATGGTGAGAAACCGGAAGCCGTTCTCTTTCCGTTCGACCGCCGGTCGGCGCATCAGCGCCCGCCCACGGTCGCCGGAGACGATCGTGGGCGGAGCGGGGGGTGCGGGCATCAGAGATACGGGATCAGTCGGCGCGGTCAGGGTCAGCCGGACGCCCGATCAGCCGATCACGATCTTGTCGAGTTGCGCCACGGCCTTCGTTTGCAGCGCAGCGGGGAGCGGGGCGTAGTCGACGCCGTTGGCGAAGGTCTGCCCTTCGGTAAGGAAGTAGTTCAGCATGCCCTTCAACGCTTCGCCCTTGGTCTTGTCCGGTTGCTTGACGTAGATGACGATCCAGGTGGGAGAGGTGATCGGATAGGACGCGTCGCCGTCGGCGTTGATCGGATCGAAGGTGAGGTTGTCTTTCACCTCGGCGCCGCCCAGCGCCGCGGTGGCCCCATCGAGATCCGCCGCAACGAACTTGCCCTTCTTGTTCTTCACCGAGGCAGTCTTCAATCCGGCCGCCTTGGCGTCACTCAGATCGACGTAACCGATGGCTCCGTCGGTGCTCTCGATGGCTTGGGCCACCCCGCCATTGCCGTTTCCGGCCGTGGTGTCGGCCGGCCATTCCACGGTGTCACCGGAGCCGAGCTTCCACGAGTCACCAGCGGCAGCCTTGAGAAACTTGGTGAAGTTGTTGGTCGTGCCCGACCCATCGGACCGGCGCACTGCGGAGATGTCGGCGTCGGGAAGGGCGACACCGGCGTTGTCGGCGGCGATGGCCGGATCGTTCCACTTCTTGATCTCCCGCTGGAAGATCTTGCCGATCACCTCGGGCGTGAGGGAAAGCTTGTCGACGCCCTTCACGTTGAACGCCACCGTGATCGGCGCCGCAACGGTGGGGAAATACAGGATGTCGCCACCCTTGAACTTCGACTTGTCTTCGTCTTTCACCACGCTGTCGGTGCCGGCGAAGTCGACCACCTGGTCGGCGAGCTCGTTCTTGCCCTTCGAGGAGCCGCCTCCTGGGTAGTTGATCGAAAGATCCTTGGCCTTCTTCTTGAGGCCGCCGATGGCCGCCTCGTTGAAGCCCTTCTGGAAACTCGATCCGGAGCCGTTCAAGGTTCCGCCCAGCGTGCTGTAGTCGATGTCTTTCCCGGCGGGGGCGGTGCCGGTGGCTCCGGACCCGGTCGTTGCGGGCGCATCCTTCTTCGAGCAGGCGGTGAACGAGAGCGAGGAGGCGGCCACAACGGCGACGGCCACACTCAAGCGACGGGAAGGTGAACGCAACGTGTGCTCCTGTGGTTCATTTGCGATAGCAAGGGCGAGAAGTTCGCCGTGAGGCGCACGGTACGGACCAAAGGTGAAGTCACCGGACGTCTTCCATGAACCTCAGGTAAACAACGAGCAACGATTGACCCCCGCATGGGAGCGCCGTCGACTGTGCCGAACCTCAGGGGTTCGGGGACTCGACGCCCGCAAGCCACACCGTGAAGGCGTCGAGCACGTCGGCATCGCGGGGGTACGACAGGCGGGTTCGGGCATCGGGGAGCCCCAACCATTCCTGGCGGTCGACCTCGTCGTTGGGTTCGAAGGCCCCGGAAACGACCTTGGCGGCGAAGTACTGAACCTGTTTGTCGCGGTGGAGGTGATCAACATAGGAGCACACCGCGATCAATGGTCCGAGGTCGACCTGAAAGCCGGTCTCCTCCCACAGCTCTCGGATCGCACCGTCGGCGTGGCTTTCGCCGACGTCGAGTTTCCCTTTCGGCAACGTCCAGTCGTTGTAGCGAGGACGGTGCACGAGCAAAACCTCGGGCCCAGAGGTTTCGGTCGTGACTGGCCGATAGACCACGCCACCGGCGGCCTGCACCACCCCATCATCGATGCGCTCAGCCATGTTTGCGCCGGGCCAACGCTGCCTCTTGCAGCCGTCGATGGGTATCAATGCCCGCGTCGCCCTCCACCCGTTGCCAGCCACCATCGCCATCGAGCGACCATGCAAGCACGTCGTCGGCCAAGTTCACGTCGAGCACGCTCCGCAGTTCCCGCTGGAGTTCGGGGGCCAGGATCGGTACCAACGCCTCGACACGCCGGTCGAGGTTGCGCGGCATCATGTCGGCCGACCCGATGTAGTACGCAGGGGCGTTGTCGGGGCCGCCATGCGCAAAGTGGTAGATCCGGGCGTGCTCGAGGTACCGGCCCACGATTGATCGCACCCTGATGTTCTCGGATCGTCCGGGCAATCCCGGCCGGAGGCAACAGATGCCTCGGACCACGAGGTCGATCGACGCTCCGGCCGACGACGCTTCGTAGAGCGCGTCGATGAGCGCGGGATCCACCAAGCTGTTCATCTTCATCACGATTCGCCCGGCGGTGCCCAGACTCGCCTCGTGGGCGATGAGAGCCGTGATCGCCCCACGGAGGTAATCCGGTGCCACCAGCAACCGGGCGAAGTCGATGTCGCGGGCGTAGCCGGTGAGGAAGTTGAACAGCTGGGTGAGGTCGGCCCCAACCGCCGGATCGCAGGTGAGCAGGCCGAAGTCCTCGTAGAGGCGGGCGGTCTTGGGGTTGTAGTTCCCGGTACCCACGTGGCAGTAACGCCGGATACCAGACGGCTCGTCGCGCACCACCAAGGTGGTCTTGGTGTGCGTCTTCAGACCAACCAACCCGTAGACAACGTGAACGCCCGCCTTCTCCAGCGACCGGGCCCACTCAATGTTGGCCTGCTCATCGAATCGGGCCTTGAGTTCCACCAGCGCTACCACTTGTTTCCCGCTGTCGGCGGCGCGGATGAGCGAGTGGATGATCGCCGAATCTCGTGTCGTGCGATAGAGGGTGACCTTGATGGCCAGCACTTTGGGATCGGCCGAGGCCTGCCGGATGAACTCCTCCACCGACGTGGAGAACGAGTCATATGGGTGGTGCACGAGCACGTCACCGCGGCGCAGCTGTTGGAAGAAGCTCATCCGCTGATCGTCGTCGGAGCTGGCGAGGCGAGCCTGGGTGACCGGCATCCACACCGGATCCTTGAGGTCCGGGCGGTCGACCGCGTGCACCGACCACAACCCGCCAAGATCGAGCGGTCCCACCAACTCGAACACGTCGTCGGCATCCACGTCGATTTCACGCTCGAGGAGTTCCCGCACTTCCAGCGGCGCACCACTGGCCAGCTCGAGGCGCACCGCGCGTCCGAAACGACGCCGGCGAAGTTCCATCTCCACGGCCATCAGGAGGTCGTCGGCCTCCTCTTCTTCCAGCGTGAGGTCCGCATTCCGGGTGACACGAAAGGCGGTCTGGCCCTGCACATCCATGCCCGGGAAGAGCACTTGGATGTGGGCACCGATGACCTGCTCGAGCGGAATGAAACGTTCGCCGTCCGGCATCACCACGAAACGGGGAAGCAGGTTTGGCACCTTTACCCTCGCAAACCGCTCATCGTCCGTGACGGGATCGCGCATCACCACCGCGAGGTTCAACGACAGATCAGAGATGTAGGGGAACGGGTGACCGGGGTCGACGGCCAAGGGCGTGAGGACCGGGAAGATGCGCTCGTCGAAAACGTCGTCGAGATATTTTCGATCGTCTTCGTCGAGCTCAATCCACGATGACAACCGGATTCCCACCGCGTAGAGCCCAGGCACGATCACGTCGAGGAACAGCGATTCCTGGCGAGCAACGAGCCGTCTCACCTCGTCTTGCACCTGTGCCAATTGCTGTGCCGGCGTGCGCCCGTCGGGCGACATCGCCGAGTTCCCGGCTTCGACCTGGTCGTGCAGACCTGCCACCCGCACTTGGAAGAATTCGTCGAGGTTGGTGCTGAAGATGGCCAGGAACTTCATCCGCTCGAGGAGCGGCACCCGGTCGTCGGCGGCAAGGGCGAGCACCCGCTCGTTGAACGCCAACCAGGACAGTTCGCGATTGAAGAACCGCTCGGGCCCATCGTCGACCGGGCTGGACAACCGGGAACGATCGTCGGTCGGCAGCGAAGACATCAAGAGGATCGTAACGATCGGCCGGCGGGGTCGGCAGGGCCGATCGGCCCGCGCAGGTGAACAGCAGATGAAGGATGACCCACGATTCGGCCAGGGCATGAACCCCAGGGCTCAAGAAACGTCAGGATGCCGCCCGAGCATCTTCCGGCAGACCGAGATCCCACTCGAGGATCAGTAGTTCCCGTTCGGCGTCTCGCACCACCCGTTCCCGGTTCCGACGAAACTGGGGATCGTGGGGCGGAAGGAGCAGCAGCCGGGCCAGGGCTCGATCACGAAAGCCTTCGATGGTGGCGCGTTCGCCGAAGACGCCGTGGACTTCCCAATGCGGCGCGACGGGACCGAGATAGATCATCTTCACATGGCCCCGGGGCGGTTCGTTCGGCTGTTCGGTGGTCATCTGGGACACGACGTCTCCTGGCGGCAACGGAAGTGGTCGGAGACAGAAAGGCGTCCCGACGGGACCGGCGATCCTAACCGGGAACGGGCAACCGCCACTACCCACCGGTCGCTCGACGGCTACGGAGAGTGACCTCCACCTCGACCGCCTCCCCTTTTCGATCGACCGACAGCCGAATGCGATCCCCTGCGGGATACGACCGAACAATGGCCGAGAGGTCCGCCGATGAGCGCACGGGCGTACCGTTCACCGCCGTTATCACATCGCCGAGTTCGAGCCGCGCGTCCGACGCCGCGGAATTCTCCGTGATCTCCTGAACGAACGCGCCGGTCGTGGCCTTGATCCTGAACTGCTCACGCACTGCGGCGGTGACATCGCGCAGTGAGGTGGAGGTCACCCCGAGAAAGGCAGTTTCCGGAGTGATCTTTCCCTTCCCGTCCCGCAACGTATCGATCAACGGCTTCACCACATCGATGCTGATCGCAAAGCCGACGTTCTGGGCGTCGCTCACGATCGCCGTGTTGATGCCCACCACCTCGCCGGCATGGTTGAACAGCGGGCCGCCGGAATTTCCCGGGTTGATCGCCGCATCGGTCTGCAGCAGGTTTCGAAGGAACAGCGGGCCATTCCGGATCGACCGATCCTTGGCACTCACGATGCCCCGGGTGACGCTCGCCGACCCCCCGAGGTCAAGGGCGTTGCCGATCGCCACCACCTCGTCGCCGACGCGCACGTCGGCCGACGTTCCGAGGGTCACCGGCACGGTGACGATCCCATCGGTCACCCGAATCAAGGCGATGTCGTCGTCGGGTGAGCTCCCCACAAACTCGGCGTCGTGCTCCGTGCCATCGGCGAAGACCACCGTGAGCTTCGCGACGGCGTTGACCACATGGTTGTTCGTGAGGACGAGCCCATCGCTGCTCACCACCACTCCCGATCCGGCCGAGCCGAACGCGGTGGTGCTCCGTTCATCGCCGGCGTGCACCGAAACGACGGACGGCTGCGCCCGTTCGATGATGGAATGGATGTCGATCGCCCGATCGGGCACCACCCCTCCCACCAGCGGAGCGCTGGCCTGGTTCCCGAGCCCGTCCGACGAGCGCACGAGGGAAATCACAATGCCCGCCACGCCGGCGCCCATCACCGCGCCCATGGCCGCCGCCACCACCGCAATGCGCGTGATCGACGGTCTTTCGATTCCCGATCCTCCAGAACGAGCGGCACCGTTCAGGTGGAGGTCGCGACGCCGACGACGTGACCCGGCGGTACGTGGAGCCACCTGGCCACGAGGAAAGGGTTCCGGGCCCTGCCGTTCGCCCGTCGGCGCGGAACCAGGCGCTGGTCGAGCCGACGCGATCTCACCGCCATGGCCCCCGACCAAACGGTCATCGGCGGGCGGGGCAACCAAGACGGGTGGCACAGCCAAGAACGGCGACCGGCTGAGTGGACCCACAGCGGCGGCCGTCGCCGGCGACCTCTCCGTTCCTCCCCCGAACGATCGGGTGTCGCCTTCGGCCTGCGGCACCACCGCGGCGTCGGCCCCGAACGGGGGCCTCGCTCCGATCAGCAGCGCATCGATCGGTGCAATCGGTGCAGGTGACGCCGCAACGGGACGCCGATCAAACGGCCCGCGGAGCTCCGAAGGCCCGCGAGGCTCCGGGGGTCCGGGGTAACCCGGTTCGCCCGAGGGCGTCGGAGAAGCGTCGGCGTCATCCACGATGGTGTTACCGGCGAGTCCGGCCCCGATGATCGTAACGACCTGGCTCCCCATGGCATACGCGTCAAGAACGCTGTTTCCCGCCGACCCGCGGGTTACCCTCCGATACAGAGCATGTTCGGCCCGTGCCGGTCATGCGCCACCAAACCCAAACTCCCGTTTCGGCGGCCGAAGAAATTTGCTGGGAACTTCTTCGGCTCCAAGAGCGTCGTAACTCGAGAACGAAAGGTCCCCTCATGGACGAGACACATTGGATGGCCGACGGTCACTGCCGTTGGGAACCACCGGCGACATTCTTCCCCAGCGATGGAGTCGGCGTAGAGATTGCAAAGCGCATCTGCGAGACCTGCCCGGTGAAGTCACCCTGCTTGGAATACGCGCTCGCGCAACGAATCGATCACGGCGTTTGGGGTGGCACTTCGGAGCGTCAGCGCCGTCGCATCTTGAAGGCACGGCGTGTGAACGCCGATCCCACGTACGTCGAAGTCTGACCCAACACGGCTCTCTCCATCGTTGATCTGGCCTCTGGCCGTGCCTTCCCCTCGGGAGTGCACGGCCATGGTCGCGCTACTTCGGGGTGCGCACGGTGAGGGCGCTCGCCGCAACCTGCCCCGAGTTCTCGATCGAGGGCGTCCGCGCTACCAACCGAACTGTTGGCCCACGATCTCGATCACTCGGCGGGCACGGTGCCCCAACGAGGGCTCCGTCTCTGGCAGGGCACTCCCCGCCCCCATCACCGCTTCCGGAGCGATGGCGCCGACGAGCGTGTATACCTCGGCACCTCGCTCCATCACCATCAGGGTGGCCCCGCCTTGGTGGAACTCCCACGCTGGTTCCTCACCCACGGTGCGCATCGTTCCTCCGGGAGGTAGCGCGTTCCACGCGACCGTGCCGGGTTGGGCATACACCGACATCATGTGGTCGCCATCGGTGTACACCACTTGCATGGCGTCATCGGCGGCGAACACGTTCTTCCGATCCATACCTGCGAGATTGGTCATGGCCACGCCGCCTCCGTGGGCATCGGCGTCGGCCATGGTCATCGACGCCATCGGCATGGCCGCATCCGCCGCCGTGACCCCGCCCACGGTCATCGCCATGTGCCGTTCCATATAGGACTGCACCGGAGGGACCGTGGCCTCGGCAGCAGGAGCAAAGCCAATGGCCAGTGCCATCAGCCCCACCGTGGCGGCGGCAGATGCCACGACCGACCCTCGAGCCCGACGGCGTTCCACCCCCACCGCGTACGGGACGGGCACCAGTCCGGCCCGTTCTTGCCGACGAGCGTCGAGTTCGAGACGTTCAAGAAAGCCGAACGGCGGTTCAATCACGGGCAGGGAGCGAAGCAAAGAACGCACCCCGGCGAGGTCGTCATGGAGGGCCCGGGCCGACGCATCCACCGCAAGGAGTTGCTCCACGAATCGTCGTTCATCGTCGTCGACTTCGCCGTCGAGGTACGCGGTGAGCAGTTCCTCATCGAACGCGCCGAATGTATCCGGCAGGTTCGGGGTCATGCGAGCACGCTTCTCAAGCTGGACCGTCCACGATGAATGCGGCTTCGAACCGTACCTACGGGCACGTCGAGGGCTTCGGAGATCTCCTGATAGCTGAGCCCCACCACATCGCACAGCACCACCGCAACGCGAAACTCGTCCGGCAGACCCCGGAGCGCTCGCTCGAGGTAGTCGGGCAAGTCGGACGCGTCGAGAGTTTCGTCGGCCCCGACCGCGCCGGGGAGCACTCGTTCGGCATCGTCTGTCAACGCCACCACCGGTCGGCGTTTCTTTCGTCGAACATCGTCGAGGAAGGCGTTGGTCGCGATGCGACTGAGCCAGCCCTCGAAAGAACCGGGTTGGTACGAGGCGAGGCCTCGGTTCACGCGAAGTAGAACCTCCTGCACCAGATCCTGTGCCTCCTCGTGATTCCCGGTCAGCCGATAGGCCACCGTGTAGACGAACCGCCCATACCGCCGCGCGACATCGTCCCAGGTGGGAACCTCCTCGACACCCCTGGATTCGGTCACCGGGTCATCGTCCTCACCAGGCCAGCGTCGTGAGGTTCAACCCGTACAACGACAAACGCCGCGACGGAGTTCCCGGGCGCGGGACAATTTCAGCGAGCCATCGTCGCCAGAGCGACAAGTTGAACGAGCTCAGGCGGCGGTGGTGTCGTCGGCTTTGGCGTCGACTGCCTTCGCCGCGGCCGTATCCGAGCTCTCGTCCGCGCCCTTCTTGAACTCACCCTGGGCCTGGCCCAGGGAGCGAGCGAGCTTCGGAAGCTTCGACCCACCGAAGATGAGGACGACCACCGCGAGGATGATCCAGAGTTCCGGTCCGCTTGGCATGCCCCCACCATACTGGGTCAGGCCGAAAAAGGGAATGCCCGTGCTCGAATCTGTGATCAACATCAGCGAGGGGCGCGACCTTGACCTGATCGCGGCTATCGGCCGTTCCGCCGGTTCGGGATTGCTCGACATCCACACGGACGCGCATCACCACCGGTCCGTGATCACCGTTGCGGGCGTGCACGCCGCACGGGCCGTCGCGGCCGCGGCTCTCTCGGCGCTCGATCTTCGCAACCACGTCGGCGCCCATCCCCGGATCGGCGTGCTCGACGTCGTCCCGTTCGTGCCGCTCGGTAGCTCGACCATGGCAGAGGCCGAATCGGCTCGCGACGAGATGGGCGAGTGGCTCGCCTCCAACTTTGCCGTTCCGGTCTTTCTCTATGGCGAACAACGGTCGCTACCCGATGTCCGACGGGGAGCGTTTGGCCTGCTCACCCCCGATTTCGGACCCCACGCCGCCCACGTATCAGCGGGCGCCTGCGCGGTGGGCTGCCGGCCGCTGCTCGTGGCCTACAACGTGTGGCTCGAGGACGCCACCGCGACCGATGCCAAACGCATCGCGGCCTCGATACGATGCCCAGGGCTCCGCACGCTTGGTTTGCAAGTGGGAACCGGCGTGCAGGTATCGATGAATCTGATCGACCCGATGGTGGTGCGTCCCGACCATGCCTACGACCTCGTCGCGGCCGAAGCCACGGTGCAGCGCGCGGAAATGGTGGGCCTCGTACCGGCCGCAGTGCTGCAAGCGATCGATCCAGCACGGTGGCACGACCTCGACCTTGATCCCACCCGGACGATCGAATATCGGCTCCGCCGCGCCGGGCTCTCGGCGTAGGCGGAGCGATGCAGGATGCTCGGTTGGCGCGAAGAAGCCCCCGATTGGGGGCCACTTCGCTGATTCTGGCTGGAGATTTCTGTCCGCCGAGGTTCCGACGGGCGGAAGGACCGACGGATCAGCTCACGTTGGCGGCAGCGGCGGCTCGAGCCAACGCACGTTGTCGACGAATACGCCGTCGTTCGCGTTCGCTCATGCCACCCCAGATGCCGAACTTCTCGCCATTCGCCAACGCGTACTCGAGACAGTCCTCGCGTACGACGCAGCCACGGCACACTTCCTTGGCTTCTTTCGTGGATGCTCCCCGCTCGGGGAAGAAAAGGTCGGGATCAACGCCGAGGCAGTTCGAAAAATCCTGCCACGCCTTGTCCAACGCCCTATCGATAGTGGTTACTTCCTGCATGGACGGCCTCCTTGGGCGTGCCCCGCCGGTATGCGTACATCGCCTGCGAGGCCGTTTCTCCGCTCCTTGAGGGAACCAGGATCGATCATCCGCAAAACCCCGGAGAATGCTCGAACCGAGTTCGTTCCCTGGTTGGAACCCTCAGGCGATGTGGCACATACCACATCTGTAATTACAACGGTGTGATCATGGACCAGTTCTCCCCTCGGGCGCAAGTGGTTGTTGAGATTTCTCGCAATCCAGCGTTTGCCCACCGTCCACGCGCGGTACGTTAGATCGAGCCCGCCGACGAAACGAGAGACGAACACGCGCGCACCCTCAGCCAGGTCGACGTCACCTTGATCACCGCCGACGCCTCGTGAATGCGGCGAACAGCTGGCGTCATGTTCTCACCGCGTGCTCTCACGGGGCCGACGAGGTTGGGGTGTGGCCCGTGGCCATTCCTGCGATCTCCACCGGCATCTTGCGGTTTCCCGCACGGCGACCGCAGCGTTGACCGGCTGGCAGGGTCCTGACCCGCCGGCTGGTCAGCTGGCGCGTCGGCCCTTGAGGAGCGTACGGCGTTGCTCGATGAAGTCGACCAGCACGTAGTCGCCCAGGGTTTGCGGGGTCGTGAAGAACGCCCGCCCCTTGTTGAGCTCGGTGAGTTTCTCGATGAACTGCTTCAAGTGTTGCGTGGGATCGAGCATGAAGGTGTTGATGCGGATGCCGTCTCGTGTGCACTGCATCACCTCCTTCAGGGTGGCGTCGACCGTTTCCTGCACCGGCGGGTAGTGAAAGAACGGATCGCCGTGCTGATCGAGGTGCGCCGTGGGCTCGCCGTCGGTGATCATGATGATCTGCTTCGTGCCGCTCTGACGAGCGAGCAGCCGGCGGCTGATCTGGAATCCGTGCTGCATGTTGGTGCCGTAGACGAAATCCCAGGACACCTCGGGAAGCTGCTCGGCCTTCAGCTCACGAGCCACCTCCGAGAACCCGACGATGCCGAGGTAGTCGCGCGGGTATTGGGACGTGATCAACGAGTGGAGCGCCATCGCGACCTTTTTGGCGGGAAGGAAGTTGTCGCGCATGGGCATGGAGAGGGAGAGATCGAGCATCAAGACGGTGGAGGTGCGCACCAGTTGCTCGGTACGTTCGATCTCGAAGTCGTCGGGGGTGAGCTGGACCGGCGTGCCCCCGCCCGTGCGGCGGATGGCATTGCGCACCGTTCGTTCGATGTGAAGATTGAACGGATCACCCCATTCGTAGGGCTTGGTGGAGTACTCACGCTCATGACCCACACCCACACGCTGCAGCTCATGTTTGGCCACGCGGTCGTTCGACAACTTCTTGAAAAGATCGGCGAGGGCGTTCTGACCGATGCGACGGATTCCCCGAGGGGTCATCTCGAACCGCCCCTCCTTCTGCTCGATCAGCCCGGCCTCTTCGAGCAGCTTGGTAAGTTCGGCCATCTTCTCCAGGCTCTGTGCCGCATCCTCGCCAAGAAGCTCACGGGCACGATCAAGATCGACCTCGGCGAGAGCCCCCGGGCTGGTGGCACCGCGAAGCAGGTTCTCGAGCTGGTCGAGGTCGCCCAACTCCTGCATCATCGCCGCGGCTTCCGCGAAGTTGAGCGGATCTTCGCCGTAGAAGTCGTAGCGCCGGTTCCAGCCCATATCGGGGAACATCTCCCGCAGGTTCTGCCCGAGTTGGTCCATCTGCCAGCGAAGGTCCATGTCCTCCATGAGCTGTTCTGACAGGCCCTGGAGCTGGGCCCGTTGCTCCGGTGTCATCGAGTTGAGCATGGCCTGCATGGCCTGCATCCGCTGGGCCATCACTTCGAGTAGCTCGTCGAGGTTCTTGGGGTTCTCGGGGAAAAAGTCTCCGAAACGATCCATGAAGCCGTTGAAGTCGGGTTCTTCGCCACGCTGGCGTTGTTCGAGCATCTCGTTGAGGCCCGCAATCATGTCCTTCATGCGGGCCATGTCTTCCGGGCTGAGGTTCTGCATCGCCCCGGACATCTGGTTCACGTAGTTCTGCATCAGCTGTTGCCGAAGCTGATCGACAAGGGTTTCGAACTTCTCCCTCGCCTCACTCGACGTGAACTCATACTTCTGGAGGTCCTTGACCATGCCGGCAAGGTCGGGGCTCAACGTGTCGAGTTGGAGCTGTTTCTCCGCCGTGACCTGCTCGGTGATGTCTTTTCGCCGTTGGTCCCCTGACTGCCGGGCTTCCTGTCGCATCTCGTCGAGCGAGCCGCGCTCGAGGTCGACGACGTCGCGAAGATCCTGCGCGATGTCGTCGAACACCCCGCCGAGGTTGAACTGCTCCATACGATCCCGCCGCTTCCGGCGCAGGTTCTCCAACATCTCCTTGAGACCTTGCAGCTCCTCTCCGTTGCGATCCTTGAACCCTTGCTGGAGCATTCGCCGAAGGGCGGCGTTGAGGTCACCGTGGTAGAGCAGATCGTCGTTGAGTTCAGCGAACACGTCGTAGGCGTCGAACTCAAAACCCTTCTGCGACCCATCCCATCGCGAGTACGTGAACCGGTTGCGTGGAGTCCCCCGAGGCATGGACGCAGGCTACCGCCAGGAACCCGATGTCGGCGGGGGACACCTGCCTATGGGGGCAGCGTTGCGAGCCGACCGGCCAGCTTCATGGTGAACTCCCGCTCACCCTCGACGCTCATGTGCGTTCGATCCGTGAAGAGATGCCGGGCACGTACCTCCTCGGAAAGATCGATCACCGGGACACCATGGCGTTGAGCGCCAGCGGCGATGACCGCGCGACCGTCGGCATCGGCATCGTCGTTCTGGAGGTCGATTCGCCAACAGTCCGAAACCGGAATCACCACGACCACTACCCGGGAACCACTGCTTCGAAGGCGATCCACCGTCTGCCAGAGCGCAGTCTCTCGCTCCGGATTCGTCGACCAGACAACGTCGTCGCGAGCGGCGCGCACCTCTGCGGATTCACCCAACGGTCGATCGCAACGGCTCGCCCGCTCACCAATCCAGCTTCCTGCTGGCCCGATGGCCGTTCGTTCGTAGAACGCCACTTCGCCTTCCACTCCGGCGAGCAGGTCTCCCCAGCCGGTTGGATCGGCCAGTTCTCGGCGGTAACGGATCAGCGCGGAGCGGGCCGACAACACACGGTCGACATCGGCGATGAGCGCCGGATCCGTGGCTCGCGCCTCGTCGTAACGCGGAAGCTCGGAGGTTTGCACATCGTTGCTCGACACACCGACGATCACCGTGGGCGGCCGGAGTCGGGGCACCACCTCTTCCGGCGCGAACCTTTCCGTCACCGTCGGATAGCCCGCCAGCAGGGCGGCGTTGTACACCACGGAGTCACTATCCAAACGCTCGGCCAGCAGCACGGGGTCGATTGCCATCGCCGCCTGCGAGGACCCCACGATCGCGATGTCGGCGGAAACACCCGATGCCAAAAGCTCGTCCATCTGACGAACTTTCACTTGTGCTGACGGGTGGTACCAGACCGATGGCTCCGGCAAGCGGCCCGACACCACACGAACCGCCGCTTCTGCCGCGAACATCACCACGATCGCCACGGCAAGAACGACCACCCAGCGACGGGGACGGGCGGCGGCACCTTCGACCGACCCATCATCTGAGGGTGGGGTCTCGATTGGAGCAGCGGGCGGGGTGGTGGATGAGCTCATGGAGTCAGAACTGGAAGTAGATGAACTGGACAGGTGGGCGGCCACTGAACAGCACGACGACCACCACACCGAGTCCGATGAGGACCCCGGAGACCAGTGGGCGCCGCAACGCCGCGTCGTAGGGCTTCACCAGGCGGCGGCTCACCAAATCGATGACCACCACGGCGATCGACCACACGACCACCATCATCTGCAGGCCTGGACTGATCGAGGTCCCCCCGGGGTCGAACACGCCGAGCACTACCCGGATGGCCTGGTCGAAGGATTGCGCCCGGAAGAACACCCATGCGATGCACACGAGCACGAAGGTCATGAGGATTCGTGGGGCCTGAGTACGGTTGACGTTGGACTCGACGGGGGCCCGCTGACCAAGGCCGGTGAGTCGTTCGAACACGAGGTACACCCCGTGGAGCCCACCCCACACGATGAACGTCCAGGCGGCGCCGTGCCAGAGGCCACCGAGCAGCATTGTGAGCATGAGGTTTCGGTAGGTGTTCGCGGCAGTGCCGCGATTTCCTCCGAGCGGTACGTACAGGTAGTCGCGCAACCAGTTCGACAACGAGATGTGCCAGCGTCGCCAAAACTCCGTAATCGATCTCGAAAGATACGGCTGGCTGAAGTTGTGCGTCAGGTCGATGTTGAACAACCGCGCGCTTCCCCGGGCGATGTCGGTGTAGCCGGAGAAGTCGGCATAGATCTGCACCGCAAAGGCCACCATTCCTGCGATCGCGAGGAAAGTTCCCGGACGGGGGTCGGCGAACGCCGTATCGGCGACTTGTGAGATCGGGTCGGCGATCGCGACCTTCTTCACCAAGCCGGTCAGGATCAGGAGGAGGGCCGAACCCACCCGCCGTCCCGACGGGCGGACCCGGTCTGCCTCCACCTGCGGGAGCAGTGCGGATGCTCGCGAGATCGGTCCGGCGATCAACTGCGGGAAGAACGCGACGAACGTGGCGAAGTCGATGGGGGATCGAGAGGGCTCGATCTTTCGTCGATACACGTCGATCGCGTAACCCATGGACTGAAACGTGTAGAACGAAATGCCGTAGGGCAGCAGGATCCTCAGTGACGGAGACGCCGACTCGAAACCGAATCGCCGCATCAGATCCATGCCCTGATCCACGAAGAAGCCGGCGTACTTGAAGAACCCGAGCACCGCCAGGTTCACCGAGAGGCTCACCGCCAGTAGCCGCCTCCGGGCTCGATCCGACCGGTCCGAATCCAACTGCCGACCCACCGCGTAGTCCACGCAGGTGGTGAAGATCAGGAGCAGCAGGAACCGCCAGTCGAACCAGGCGTAGAACACGTAGGAGGTGGCGAGCAGCCACAGTTGTCGCTGCTTTCGAGAACGCAAGAGCCAATGGACCAGCACGGCCACGGGCAGGAACGCCGCATACTGGAGTGAATTGAACGCCAAGAAGGCCAGGCTACGCATCTACTGTGATCCAATGCCCTCATGACCTTTCCCGATGGCTTCATCTGGGGCACCGCCGCCTCGTCCACACAGACCGAGGGAGCGGCGCCCGCGAGCGACTGGGCTCGTTGGGAGTCGCTGGGGAAGGCCCCACTGTCCGGGGAGGGAAACGGCTTCGCCACGAACTACGCCCGAGACTTCTCGATGCTGGCCGAGTACGGCCTCATGCATCACCGTCTGTCGTTGGAGTGGGCACGCCTGGAACCCACGGCGGGCCGGCACGACGGCGGGGCGGTGGAGCACTACCGAGCCATGCTCCAATCCGCACGAGATCACGGCATCTCGATCTGGGCCACCCTCCACCACTTCACGCTGCCCGGGTGGTTCGCCGACGACATGGGCGGGTTCCTCGACGATCGCGCCCGGTCGTATCACTGGTGCCGCCACGTCGACTGGATGGGCGAGACGTTCGGCGATCTCGTGTACGGCTGGAAGCCGATCAATGAGCCGGTGGCCTACGCGTTTGGGGGATTCATGATGGGTGTCAACCCGCCGGGCAAGACCGACATGCCGCTGTTCTACAAGGCGCTGCGGTCGGTCCACCTGGCCAATCACGACGCCTGGCGCCTCCTGCGATCGGGTGGCAAGCCCGTCGCCACCATCATGAACTGTCAGCCCTGTTACCCGGCCGTGCAGGGGCGTGAGCCTTCGGAGCGAGAAGCGGCCGAGCGCAACGCCGTGCAGTTCGACAACGTGCTCTTCACCTCCTGGATCCGTGCGTTGCGCGAAGGCGTGCTCTCCTTGCCCACGGTTCCCGACATCGAGATCCCCGACATGGCCGGCTCGTTCGACTACATCGGTTTCAGCTACTACAACGCCAACGCCGTGTACGCCGACCTCTCAACGGGGCCCTACCCCCTCGACGGTCGAGTCGGGCCGATGGGGTACGCGCCTTGGCCGGAAGGTCTCGGCATCGTGCTGCGACGCTTGGCCGACGAACTCCCGGGCAAGGATCTGTTGGTGGCCGAGTGTGGTTTCGGCACCGACGACGACCGCTGGCGCACCGACCTACTTCGTGATTCCCTCGAACAGGTGCGTTCTGCCGTTGCCGACGGCGTACCGGTACAGGGGTTCTTCCACTGGACGGCAGTCGACAACTACGAATGGGACCACGGGTTCGATGTGCGTTTCGGGCTGTTCGACCGCGATCGTTTGCCCAAGGAGTCGGCGGCGCTTGCCCGTGAGTACGCGCTCGGGCAACGCTGAGCGCCATCCGCCGGGCACCCCCCAACTTCGACGACGGGTCCTGTTCTGCGAAAGTGTTGCCTGTGACCCAGAACATCGATGCGGCAAAAGAACAGGCCGGGCGCCACGCGGCCGGCTACGTGGCGGATGGCATGCGCGTCGGCCTCGGCACGGGTTCCACCGTCCATTTCACGATCCTCGAACTCGGAACCTTGGTGAAGGCGGGCCTCGACATCGTCTGCGCGTCGACTTCGGATCAGACCACCGTGCTGGCACGGTCGCTCGGCATCCAGGTCGTCCCACCCGACCAGCTCGGCGGCCTCGACATAGCGATCGATGGAGCCGATGAGGTCGATCCGCGGTTCAATCTCACCAAAGGTGCCGGTGGGGCCCATACCCGGGAGAAGGTGATTGCCGAGATGGCGCCTCGGTTCATCGTGGTCGTCGACGAGTCGAAACTGGTCGAGCAGCTCGGACCGTTCGGTACGCCGTTGGAGGTGCTCGATTTTGCGCCCGGCGTGGTCGCCGATCAGGTTCGGCGCCTCGGTGCTCGAACCGTCACTACTCGGGAGCGACGAACCGACAACGGCAATCTCCTGCTCGATGCCCACTTCGGCACCATCGACGACCCGATCGCGCTCGGTGAACGGCTCGGCCGAATCACCGGGTTGATAGAACATGGCTTGTTTCCAGGAACTCTGGTGGAACGTGTGGTGATCGCCGGGTCGGCGGGAGTGCACGTTCGCACGCGAGACGACCAGCGCTGACGGTCACCCGTGCTGCGACCAGGCACGGGCTACCGTGACGCTAGGCGGAGTGCCGCGCCGTCGGCGCGCCAATTCACTCCCAAAGGAGCTCGTCATGGAGCTACCCAAACGTCTCGGCGCCGAGTTTCTCGGCACCTTTTGGCTCACCTTCGGGGGCTGCGGTTCCGCCATCTTCGCCGCCAAGTTCCTGAGCAAGGGCGAAGACACCGGTCTCGGCATCGGCTTTCTGGGAGTGGCGCTGGCCTTTGGCCTGACCGTGCTCACCATGGCCTACGCCGTCGGCCACATTTCCGGGGCCCATTTCAACCCCGCTGTCACTCTCGGGCTCGTGGCCGGTGGGAGGTTCGGCGCCAAGGACGCCGCGCCCTACATCGTGGTGCAAACCATCGGCGCAACCGTTGCGGCCGGCCTTCTCTGGGTGATCAAGATGGGCCAGGAAGGCGCGACCACCGAAGCCCTCAAGAAGGGCGCAGGCGCCTTCGCTACCAACGGGTACGGTGCGAGCTCGCCGGGCGGGTACAGCATGGCTGCCGCGCTCATCGTGGAGGTGCTGCTCACCGCCGTCTTCCTCGCCATCATCATGGGCGCCACCGACGGTCGGGCTCCCGCCGGTTTCGCGCCGATCGCCATCGGCCTCGGCCTGACACTGATTCATCTCATCAGCATCCCGATCACCAACACCTCCGTGAACCCAGCACGATCGACGGGACCGGCGCTGTTCGTGGGTGGCGAAGCCTTGTCGCAGCTCTGGCTGTTCTGGGTGGCCCCGGTCGCCGGCGGTGTGCTCGGCGCGATCGGCTACCGGGCATTGGCCGGCAACGAGGGCAAACCCGCCATGGCGGGCGATCGATAGTGGCTGGTCAGCGGGCGCGGTACATGGCGCGCCCGCCGGCCGAGTCCTTGTTCAGTCGTTTGCTGAGGTGCAGTCCTTCGAGCACGAACTCCACCGCACTCGCCAACGCGGCAGGCGATTGGTCGCCGCCCGTGAGCCGGCTTGCGGCCTCCCCGAGGCCGGCCACTTCTGCGGTCAGGGTGACGTAGTCGGCGGCGCGCACATCCTCGCCTGCTTCCACCACAAGGGCACCGCCGTCGAAGGCGTCGATCACGGGCTTGGCCACGTCGAGAAGGTCGTGGTCGCGGAACACGGTGAGGATCGCCGTCTTGAGGAGGTGCTCCACGATCTGGCCGTCACGGCCTTCCTCGATGGATTCGATCTCCACCTTGCCCATGGTGGACGACGCCAGTGCATCGAGGTCGCAAACACGGGGCACAACATCGGTGTCGCCACTCATCAACGCGCGGCGGGCGGCATTGGCCACCAGCACCTCGAGGTTGGCGACGGTGAGCCGAACGGACACGCCGGAACGCTGGTTGATGTGCGGGCTCTGGCGGGCCAAATGGCTCAGCGTGGCCACCACCTCCGCCATGTAGCGAGGCACCACCACTCGCACATCGGGAGCCTCGAGAGGACGCATCTCCTGGAGGGCGATCTCCACCTCCGTCGCCACTTCGAGGGGATAGTGGGTCCGGATCTGGGAACCGAAACGGTCCTTCAGTGGCGTGATGATCCGACCACGGTTGGTGTAGTCCTCCGGGTTGGCAGAGGCGAACAGCATCACGTCGATCGGGAGTCGGATCTTGTAGCCGCGGATCTGTACGTCGCGCTCCTCGAGCACGTTCAAGAGGCCAACCTGGATGCGCTCGGCGAGGTCGGGCAACTCGTTCATGGCGAAGATGCCCCGGTTCGTGCGGGGCACCAGGCCATAGTGGAGCGTGAGCTCGTCGGAAAGATACCGACCCTCTGCCACCTTGATGGGGTCGACTTCACCGATGAGGTCGGCGATGGAGGTGTCCGGGGTGGCCAGCTTCTCGGCGAATCGTTGATCTCGGTGCACCCATGAGATCGGGGTGTCGTCGCCCTGCTCGGCCACCAAGGCCCTCGCCTGGGCAGAGACCGGTGCGAAAGGATCGTCGTTGATCTCCGATCCCGCCACGATAGGCATCCACTCGTCGAGCAGGCCCACCAGGGAGCGGATCATGCGGGTCTTGGCCTGCCCTCGCTCGCCCAGGAAGATGACGTCATGGCCGGCCAGCAGAGCGTTCTCCAACTGGGGCAAGACGGTGTCTTCGTAGCCGAGCACCCCTTCGAACAGCGGCTCACCGGCGCGAATCTTGACCACAGCGTTTCGCCGCACTTCGTCTTTCACCGACCGCGATTCCCACCCGGAAGCCCGCAGCGCTCCCAACGTGGCAGGTTGGTCGGCCGGGGGCTGGCCGGGGTTGCTTTGGTCAGTGGTGTTGGACACCTGGGTCATGCGCACGTCCCCTAACGATCTTGCGTGTGGTCGGACACCCCGCCCGAGACGGGGCGAGGCTACCCGGTCGTCGGGACGAACCCTCTGGCGAGGGGGCAAAGGTTCGAGGCTCAGCCGAGTGCGCCAAGGTCGAAGGGCGAGGAAAGGGCAAGGAACTGCTCCACGGGCACCGGGCGGGAGAAGAGGAAACCCTGTGCTCGTTGACAACCCAACCGCACCAGCTCGGCAAGTTGGCGCTCGGTCTCCACCCCTTCCGCCACCAGCGACAGCCCCAGGGCGCGAGCCATCCCGACGATGGCGGTCACGATGGCCGTGTCCTCGGGGTCGTCACCCAGCCCATCGACGAACGACCGATCGATCTTCAAGACGTCGACCGGGAACCGTTTGAGGTAGGCCAACGACGAGTAGCCGGTGCCGAAGTCGTCGACCGCCAGCGACACACCAAGAGACCGCAGGTCGGTGAGCACACGCAGCGCCGACGCGGGATCCTGCATCAGTGCGGTCTCGGTGATTTCGAGGCAAAGCTTGTGGGCGGGCAGTTCGGCGGCGGCGAGGGCGCGAACGACCGTGTCGACGATGTCGGGTTGGGCGATCTGACGGGCGGACAGGTTCACCCGAAGGGTGAAGTGGGTTGCATCCCCGCCCGTGTGCCGCCATGAACCGGCGATACGGCAGGCTTCCTGTAACACCCACGCACCAAGGTCGAGGATGAGCCCGCTTTCTTCCGCCAGCTCGATGAATCGGCCGGCTTCCAGCAGGCCCTCCGTAGGGTGATGCCAGCGGGCGAGCGCCTCCGCTCCAAGAATCGCGCCGGAGTGCAGGTCGACCTCGGGTTGGAAGAACACCGCGAGCCCACCAGCGCCATCACCACTCGGCCCTTCCATGAGATCGATCGCTCGACGCAACGAGCTCTCCATGGTGAGCTTGGCGGTGGCTTCGGTACGGAGCGTTTCGTCGAACACCTCGAATCGGTTCCGCCCGCGCGCTTTGGCGAGGTACATCGCGGAGTCGGCGTCGCGCAGGAGACCCTCCGCATCGTGGCTCGGTTCGGCGATGGCGATCCCGATGCTGGTGGTGGTGAACACCTCACTGGTGCCGATCGCCACGGGGTCGGCCATGACCCGTTTGATCCGGAGGGCCACATCGGTGACCTCCTCCTGAGCGCCGACATCTTCGAGGAGCACCACGAACTCGTCGCCCCCGAGGCGTGCCACCGTGTCTCCGGGACGAACCACCCTCTTCAGTCGATCGGCGACGGCGACCAGCAACTCGTCGCCCACACTGTGCCCCATGGAGTCGTTTACCAACTTGAAGCGATCGAGATCGAGGAACAAGAGCACGAGTGAGCCGGGGTGCCGAGACGCTCGACCCAATGCGCCGCGCAGGTGGTCGAGCAGTAGTGCCCTGTTGGCCAAGCCGGTGAGCGGGTCGTGCAACGCCTGATGGGCCAACTCTGCTTCGCTTCGTTTGAGAGCGGTGATGTCGCTGGTGACCACCAGGACGTGCTCGATCCGCCCCTCGCCATCGAACTCGGGCACCGCTCGCGACTGGAACCAGTAGTGCTGACCACCAAGCGTGGCTTCCCACTCCCGGTCGAGCGCGCGGCCCGTGGAAAAAACCGACTCGATCGCCTCCTTCCAACGGGGCCCCTCCTCGCCCAAGGCGAACAGTTCACCGGTGCGTCCCACCACCCGACTCGCCGGCACCCCGGTGAGCTCCTCGAGCGCGTGACTTACGTAGATGGCGTCCGTACGACGGTCGAACCGCATGATGACGTTGGGTGAGTTCTCCACCAGCGTTCGGTACCGCTCTTCGCTGGATCGCAACTCGGCTTCGCGCACATGCCGAACCGTGACGTCTTCGATGTGGGTGACCGTGTAGCGAAGGCTTCCGTCGGTGGAACGGACGGGGGCGGCGTGCACATGCCCCCACACCACAGAACCGTCGGGGCGGGGGAACCGAATCTCCACGAAGAGCCGATCGGTCTCTCGCTTGAGGATTCGTCGGTGCTGCAGCTTCACAAGGTCGTGGTCGTCGGGGTGCACGAAATCGAGCAGTCGTTTGCCGAGCACTTCGTCGCTTTCGACGCCCAAGAGCTCGCAGTAGGCGGGGTTCACCTGCAGGTGCAGACCATCGGGGCGATGTAGTGCCATCCCCAAGGGAGCATTGGCGAACGCCAACCCGAAACGCTGCTCCGCATCACTGCGGGACAGTGCCTGGCTCACGATGCCGGCCAACGACGTGAGCACGGAGATGTGGTCATCGCTCCACATCCGCTCGGTGCGCACCGAATCGAAGGCCACGAACCCGATCAGCCCCCTTTCTTGTAGGACGGGGGCGACGAGCAAGGACTGGCTGTCGAGGGTGTCGATGAAGGCACGGTCGTGGTCCCACGCGGTACCGAGGTCGGCCACTCGGGGCACGTAGATCACGTCGGGCTTCCGCAAGATGGCGAGCCATTGCGGGACCGCATGTTGGGAGATGGTTCGGCGCGCAAACATTCGCGAGGCGATGCCCGGCGCCACCCACTCGTTCGCCCACTCGACGGTGTTTCGCTCGTCGTGCAGGAGACACAAGAACACACGGTCGACGCGAGCGAACGAACCGACATCGGCGAGCGCAGCATCAAGACATTCCGAAAGCTCGAACGATGGACGTTCGATGAACGATGCCGAAACGCGTGTGAGGAGGTCCTCGAACGCCAGCCGCTGACGAAGGGCATCGAGTGTGGTGCGCCGCTCCGCCGCATCACGGAGGACGACAGCGAACAGCCCTTCGGCTTCGAGGGTGGGGCCTCGGAACGCGCTCACCGCGATGGCACACCACTCGCCGGCAGCATTGCGGAGGCGAACTTCGACCGCGCTCGTGGTGGAACCCCGGCGGCGGATCAGGGCGGCGATGGCGCTGGGGCCATCGTCAGGATGGAGCATGTCGGTGATCGCCTGCCCGACCACCACGTCGGGTTCGACGCCGAGCAGCCGGCGAACGGCGGGCGAGATGTAACGGACCACGCCGGCGTCGTCGACCGCCGCGACGACATCCACGATGCCGCCAAGTAGCTCGTCGAGCATCTTGGGCTCGATGTTCACCTGCTTCTCCGTTGCATCGCCCGCACGACCACGACCCGCATCAACGCAGCGTAACGGAGCACCTCCGCCAGATCGCGACGAATGTGCCAAGGGGAGCCGCCCGATAGCGTGCGCCCGATGACGGGGACCTTGCGACAGCGCACGTGACGACGGCCGACCTCCCATTTGCGAAATGGCGTGCTCGGAAGGCCGACGATGTGGTTCGACGTGCGTACGCCGACGCCGATTTCGATGACGCAACATGGGCCGAGATCGAGGTTCCGGGCCACTGGCAATCGCATTCGTCGTTCGCCCACCACGAGGGACCGTTGCTGTACCGAACCTCGTTCGCCAACCCGGCGGCGTGGGAAGGTTCTGCGGGATCCTCCCGGAGGTGGCTTTCCCTCGAGGGGGTTTTCTACACCAGCGATGTGTGGTTCGACGGCGGCTACCTCGGCGACACCGAGGGGTACTTCTTTCCCCACCAGTTTGAGATCACCGACGCCGCCCTCGCCCGTTCGGAACACGTGCTTGCGGTAGAAGTGGCCTGCGCTCCTCAACGGGACCGCGCCAGAAAACGAAACCTCACGGGCATCTTCCAACACTGGGATCTCCTCGACCAGACCTGGAACCCGGGAGGTTTGTGGCGGCCGGTCCACGTAGAGACATCCGGACCGGTCCGCATCATCCATTCCCGTGTGTTGTGCCGGGACGCCTCCCCGGAGGTGGCCACAACCTTCGTGCGGCTCGTGCTCGACAGCACGGTGGCCGGCACCGCTCGCATCGTGGCGAGGGCCACCGACGATGGTGGCGCCGAAAGGGCCGAGTTGGCCGTCGAACACACCTTGGCGACCGGCGAGAATCGGGTGGAGTTGTCGCTGTCGATCGACAATCCAGATCTGTGGTGGCCGTGGAGTCGAGGAGCGCAGCCCCGATACACGGTGTCTGTCGACGTGTCGATCGACGGCCACGACGGCGTGAGCGATCGGCTCGAGCGGCGGGTCGGCATGCGATCCGTATCGACGGAGAAGTGGATCACTTCGGTGAACGGCGAGCGGTTGTTCCTGAAGGGTGCCAACCAGGGGCCCACTCGATTCGCGTTGGGTGAGGCCACCCCCGAGCAACTCGTTGCCGACGTGGAACTGGCCAAAGATGCCGGCCTCGACTTCCTTCGATTGCACGCCCACATCGCCCGGCCGGAGATCTACGAGGCCGCCGACGCTGCGGGACTCCTGCTCTGGCAGGACCTCCCACTCCAATGGGGGTACCACCGCTCCGTGCGTGCACAGGCACGGCGCCAGGCGCGAGAAGCCGTGGATCTGTTGGCCCATCACGCCTCCGTGTTCACGTGGTGCGGCCACAACGAGCCAATGACCCTCGATGTGGAGCCTGCGGCCATCGCCGATCCGCGCCGGCGCGGTGCGTTGTTCGTCCAAGGGCTTCGTCAACAGCTCTTACCCACGTGGAACAAGAGCGTGCTCGATCATTCGATCAAGAAGGTGATCGAGTCCTGCGACGGGTCACGACCTGTTGTCCCCCACTCTGGGGTGCTCCCCCACCTTCCCCAACTCGACGGCACCGACAGTCATTGGTACTTCGGCTGGTACCACGGGGAGATGCGCGACTTCGGCCGGCTTGTCCGGGCGATGCCCAGGTCCGCCCGGTTCGTCACCGAGTTCGGCGCCCAGGCCGCCCCTGTCGATCCCCCGTGGACCCCAAACGAGGAAGTGGGCAAATGGCCGCACCTCCCCTGGCCCCGTTTGGCCGAGCGGTACGCCGTCCAGAAGGTGTTCTTCGACCGCTACGTGCCGCCCGCCAACTACCCCAGCTACGCCGAATGGGCCCAGGCCTCCCAGCGCTACCAGGCCGAATTGCTGCGGTTCCACATTGAGACGCTGCGGCGAGTGAAGTACCGGCCCTGCGGTGGTTTCGCCCTTTTCTGCTTCGCCGACAGCGGGCCGGGGATCACGTGGTCTGTGCTCGATCACGAACGGCGACCAAAGCTCGGATTGCCCGCAGTGCACGATGCGTGCCGCCCGGTGATCGTGACCGCCGACTGGTTCCCCGCAGAGCTGGAGCGAGGCAGTCACCTGCACCTCGATGTCCATGCCATCAACGACGCCACCATCGCTCTAAGCGATACCCTCGTCAATGCCCATCTCCGTTGGGAATCGAAGGACGGTGCCGATGGCGAACAACGATGGAACTGGACGGGCGATCTCGCCGCCGACGATGTTGCGTTCGTGGGCACGGTCCATGTCGACGTTCCGTTCGATCCAGCAACCTTCGTGCTCGACCTCACCCTCTCGGGGAACGGGCCCGACGGTGAACTCGTGCTCGCCACGAACCGTTATGAGTCGACCGGGTGAGTTCGCCTCTGACGATGCGTCATCACTAACTTCTCCCTCGGTCCGGAACGGCCGATTTGCCGCCTGTACTGCCGGCCACCGATCCACCCCTTTCCCATTCCCTCCACCCGCGTCGGAGGCCTTGCCGTGACGGCAACCCAAGAAGCTCCCGGGCTCACGCCCAACATCGACGTCAAGCCGATCAACAAGCGGCCTACGCCGCTGCCCTGGCCGGCCAGCATCTACCAGACGGCGGTGGGCAAGAAGTGGGTGATGGCCCTCACCGGCATCGGAATCATGGGCTTCGTGTTTGCCCACATGATCGGCAACCTGAAGATGTACTACGGCGCCGACGACTTCAACCACTACGCCGAGTCGCTGCGGGAGTTGCTGTATCCGATCCTCCCCCGCACCACGGTGCTGTGGATCCTGCGGCTAGGTCTCGTAGGCATGTTCACGCTCCACATCCACAGCGCCATGAGCCTCACCCGGATGAACCACAAGGCGAAGCCGGTGAAGTACACCAAGCAGGACTACAACGCCGCCAACTACGCCGGCCGCACCATGCGTTTCTCGGGGATCATCATGGCGGCGTTCATCCTCATGCACCTCGGCAACCTCACGTGGGGGGTGCTCCTCAACGGCCCCAACGGCTTCAACCACGAAAGTCCCTACGCCAACGTCGTCAACTCGCTCAGCCAGCCACTTGTTGCCGCCCTCTACATCATCGGTCAGCTCGCCTTGGCATTTCACTTGTTCCACGGGGCGTGGTCGTTGTTCCAGAGCCTCGGCATCAACAACCCCCGTTACAACGGGCTGCGCAAGGGATTCGCCTACGGGTTCACGGCCATCGTGTGCGGGCTCAACCTCACCTTTCCCGTCGCCATCCTCGCCGGCATCGTGAAGCTGTAGGACGGAAGGAGATCACCATGACGCTCACCCTGGACTCCGGAGCCCCCACCGGCGACATCAAGGATCGGTGGGACAACCACAAATTCGACATGAAGTTGGTGAACCCCAACAACAAGCGAAAGTTCGACGTGCTCGTGGTGGGGTCGGGGCTCGCCGGCGCCGCGGCCGCGGCCTCGCTGGCCCAACTCGGCTACAAGGTGAAGTGCTTCACCTTCCACGACTCGCCCCGGCGGGCACACTCCATCGCCGCCCAGGGCGGGATCAACGCGGCAAAGAACTACAAGAACGACGGCGACTCCGTCCACCGCCTCTTCTACGACACCGTGAAGGGCGGCGACTTCCGCTCCCGCGAGAGCAACGTCTACCGGTTGGCCCAGGTGTCGGTGAACATCATCGACCAGTGCGTCGCCCAAGGCGTGCCGTTCGCCCGGGAGTACGGCGGGCTGCTCGACAACCGGTCCTTCGGTGGCGCCCAGGTGAGCCGCACCTTTTACGCCCGGGGCCAGACCGGTCAGCAATTGCTCATCGGCGCCTACCACGCACTCATGGAGCAGGTGGCCAAGGGCACGGTCGAGCTCTACACCAAGACGGAACTGCTCGACGTGGTCACCAAAGACGGCGTGGCGTGCGGCATCGTCACACGCGATCTCACCACGGGCCAGGTGCGTTCGTGGTCCGGCCATGCGGTGCTGTTGTGCACCGGGGGCTATTCGAATGCGTTCTACCTGTCTACCAACGCCATGAACTGCAACGTCACGGCGGCGTGGCGGGCCCACCGCAAGGGGGCGGCGTTCTCCAACCCCTGCTACACGCAGATCCACCCCACGTGTATTCCCGCATCCGACGAGTTCCAGAGCAAGCTCACCCTCATGTCGGAATCGCTCCGCAACGACGGCCGCATCTGGGTGCCGAAGGGGTTCGACGATGCCCGTCCCGCAGGGCAGATCCCCGATGGCGAACGCGATTACTTCCTCGAGCGGAAGTACCCCGCCTTCGGCAACCTCGTGCCTCGCGACGTGGCCTCCCGCAACGCCAAGACCGTCGTCGACGAGGGCCGCGGTGTCGGGCCGCTCAAGAACGGCGTGTTCCTCGACTTCTCCGATGCCGTCAACCGACTCGGTGCGCCCGTGGTGAAGGAGCGCTACGGGAACCTGTTCGACATGTACGAGCGCATCACCGGCGAGAGCCCCTACGAGATGCCGATGCGCATCTACCCAGCCACCCACTACACGATGGGCGGGTTGTGGGTCGACTACAACCTCATGACCACCATCCCGGGCCTCTATGCCCTTGGCGAGGCCAACTTCTCCGACCACGGCGCCAACCGCCTTGGTGCATCGGCCCTCATGCAGGGCCTGGCCGACGGCTACTTCGTGGCGCCGTACACCGTTGGCGACTACCTCTCGAAGCTGCTCGGCCAGCCCTCCGTGCCTGTCACCGATCCGGTATTCGCGCAAGCCGAATCGGCGCTCAACGACGACATCAAGATGTGGATGAACACCGGCGGCACCAGGGGCGTCGACCACTACCACCGTGAGCTCGGCAAGATCGTGTGGGACCGCATTGGTATGGCCCGCGACAGGATCGGCCTGGAGAAGGCGCTTTCGGAGATTCCTGCGCTGCGGGAGGAGTTCCGCAAGAACGTGCGGGTGCTCGGCACGCCCGAGGGCATCAACCAGTCGCTGGAGAAGGTGATGCGCGTCGACGACTTCTTCGAGCTCGCCGAACTGATGGCCCGCGATGCGCTCCATCGCGAGGAGAGCTGTGGCGGCCACTTCCGGGTCGAACACCAGGACGACGAAGGCGAAGCGCAGCGCGACGACGAGAACTTCTCCTACGTCGCGGCGTGGGAGTGGAAGGGCGCCGGCACCCCGCAGGAACTGAACAAAGAACCGCTCGAGTTCGACTACGTCCACCCGGCCAAGAGGAGCTACAAGTGAGGGTCACGCTCAAGATCTGGCGCCAGGACGGGCCGTCGTCCGGCGGCGACTTCCGCACCTACTCGGTGGAGGACGTCAAGGATGAGATGTCGTTCCTCGAGGTGCTCGACGTGCTCAACGAGCGACTCACCGAGGAGGGTGAAGAGCCGGTGGCCTTCGACTCCGACTGTCGCGAGGGCATCTGCGGCACCTGCGGGCTGATGATCAACGGTCAGGCCCACGGCCCCCAGAAGGGCACGGCGACGTGTCAGCTCCACATGCGCACCTTCCGGGATGGCGCCGAGATCACGGTGGAGCCGTTCCGCAACGCCTCGTTCCCGATCATGAAGGATCTGATCGTCAACCGGGCCCCGCTCGACGCCATCGTGGAGGCCGGCGGATTCATCTCGGCCGATACCGGTGGGGCGATCGACGCCAACATCATCCCGATCCCGAAGCCGGTGGCCGACGCCGCCATGGACGCCGCCGCCTGCATCGGTTGCGGGGCGTGTGTGGCGGCGTGCCCCAACGGCGCCGGGCAGCTCTTCACGTCGGCCAAGTTGGCCCATCTCAACCTGCTCCCCCAAGGGCAGGCCCAACGGTGGCAACGCACCGAGCAGATGGTGGAGACCATGGAGATGTTCTTCGGCTCGTGCACCAACCACGGTGAGTGCCAGGAAGCGTGTCCGAAGGAGATCTCGATCGACTTCATCGCGTTGATGAACCGGGACTTCATCAAGTCGAAGGTCAAGAACCGCAAGCTCATCGGCCAAAACTTCCCCTAACCCACCCCCCTTCTTTTTCGGGGTTTTGGTCTCCGGGACGCGTCAGAAGTGATGCGTATGGGAGACCAAAACCGGAAAAATCGGTGGGATGGCCGACACCCGAGATGCGGCTCTCGTCGCCGAGCGCTGGCTCACCGCTCTGGCAACGCTGTCCAGCGTCTCTACGCGATCGGGTGGGGACAAGCTCCTCCTGCGGACCGTACGGTCGGTCCTGGTGCCGATCGACCCGCTCTTCCGCCAAGTGCTCGCCGAAGTTCTGTTCCCGCGAGACAGCCCGAACGCCATTCACGCATTGTGGGATGCAGCCCGCGGCCACGTGCTCGCGCCATACGGCATGCCGATCGAAGCCGCGCCTGTCGCCAGCCGACTTCGCCGCGCCCTCTGCCGGTACTTCGCACCCGAGGCAGCGATCGGCGCCTACATCGCCGAACCCCACCAAGAACCCTGATTCTGGGGTTTTGGTCTCCGAAACGCCTCAGTTCTGAAGCGTTTCGGAGACCAAAACGCGAGGAGGGAGAGGTCGTAGGGTGGGCGGGTGACTGAGCACCTGACGCCCCGCGGACTCCGGGTCCCTGACGCGGCCGTGAGCTTCTCCTTCTCGCGGTCGGGTGGGCCGGGCGGGCAGCACGTCAACACGTCGTCCACCAAGGTGCGGGTCACCATCGACCTTGTGGCCTGCGGGTTCGACGAGGCTCGGCTCGAACGTCTCGTGCAGCGCCTCGGCCCAGAGGTGCACAGCTCCTCGGAGGAGCATCGCTCACAATGGCGCAACCGCCAGTTGGCTCTCCAGCGCGCGCTCGTACAAATCGATCGAGCACTCGAGGTGCCTCGAACCCGGCGGGCCAGCAAACCGAGCCTCGGCGCCCGCAACCGTCGACTCGAGGCCAAGTCACGGCAGTCCCAGCGCAAAGTGGAGCGGCGCCGACCCACGATCGACTGAACTTCTCCACGCGAAGTGCAACAGTCCGAGCCTGCTCGTGCGTTCCCGTGATGTGCCCTTCCTCACCAACCACGCCGACGCCGCACCACCGGGTCCACGAACGGTCGAGCACCGTCGAGCGATCACGGACCAACGACCACCGCGCGCCGAGTCGGCCGACCCCCTCGAAACGCTCTACCGCGACCGATGGGCCCCGATGGTACGGCTCGCCCACCTCCTCACGGGCAACAACGCCGCCGCCCAAGATCTTGTGCACGACGCCTTCATCAAGGTGGCCGCTCGGCTCACCGACACGTCCCGACCAGTCGACAGCCCGCAGGGCTATCTCCGTACCGCCGTCGTCAACCAGTGCATGAGTTGGCATCGACGCAAGGCCGTCGAGGCTCGTCACGCGACGATCCCCATGGAACCGATCGTGCTCGGTCCCGAGCTCGACGACACATGGGATGCCCTCACCGGTCTCCCACCCAAACGCCGAACCGCCCTGGTGCTGCGGTTTTACGAAGACCTCTCCTACGCCGACATCGCCACGGTGATGGGCGTGCGCCCCGGAACCGTTCGATCCTTGATCCACCGAGGCCTGGCCTCCCTTCGAAGTGAGCTGACTCATGACTGATGCAACAACCGAGGAGCGTCTCCGCCGCACCCTCACCGCCGCCGCTGATGCCACCGACGTCGGCCTGACCCACGTCGAAACCCTTCCACTGATCGTTGCGTCGCCGTCAGGCGACCCCGCGAGCACCGGTCACGCCCGTTGGCTTGCTGCCGCCGCCGTGGCGGTACTCGTGGTCGGGGCTGGCGCGTTTGCGATCGACGGTCGCCGAGACGACCCCGACCCATCGGAACGTGTTCAGGTGGGAGCTTCTGGAACTACGTCAACGACCCCGGGCACGACCAACCCAACCGATGACCTCACCTCCCTGATTGTGCCGCGACCGGTCGGCGAGCAGTGGCTACCCGTACTCACCTCGTCACTTCTCCCCGACCCGAATGCCGCCATTCCGCTGACCCGAATCGACGTCAGCACGGGCTTCATCCGGTTGGAGCCAACACAAGACGCGCTGGTCGCCTACGGCACGATCGATCTTCCCGCCCCGTACAACACCGTCGCCACCGTCACGGTGTCGAATCAGCCCGAGCCTGCGGCGGACGCGCCCTTTGCTATCGGCGCCACCGGGACCGCGATCACCACCGTTCGGGGAACGGTTCGCTCGGCCGACGGCCTCAGTTTCGTGTGGGGGAACCTGGCCTACCCCGACGAACTGACCCTGCAGACCATCGCCGTAGGCGGCGCCGAGACCTTTACCATCCGCGTGGATCTCGTACAAGGGACCTACCCGCTCACCGCCGTGGTCGAATCGTTTCGTGTGGCGGGATGGCAGGACGGCTCGCTGCTCCCCACCTGGCCCGTCATCGACGATCAAGCCACCGTTCCCGCGCCGGGCTCTCGGGATATCTGGCCGACGGACCCGCCGGTCGACTACTGCGAGGGGTGGCGTGCGTTCTATCGCATCCAACTCGAAGCCCCCGGCCCGCAGACCGTGCAGACGAACGGTTTCGTTCGCTACACCACACAACTCGAAACGATTGCCCCGGAGGACCTTCCCGCCTCCTACCGCACGCTCCGCGAAGGCTGGCTCGATCCCGGCAAGACCAACGTGGATGACGACGCTGACGGCACGGGCGCCGCGCAGCGACACATCTTCGAGGTATCCACACGACTCTGTCCGGGCTGAGCCCAATCGCCTCGACGCGAGCGGGAAGCGGCGCCGGTCGTCCACACTGGCACGCATGGATCCCCGGCGCCGCCGATGCCCCGAACCACCGTCGACGCAACGCCTCTTTCCCCTGACCGTCGTCGGCGTCGCAGCACGATCCATTGGGGTGTTGGCGCTGCTTTCGATGACGACGGGGTGCGGGGCACCGGAATCGGCCGAACCGAACCGCCCACCCTCCGCCGCCGGCGCGCCCGGCACCGATCGAGACGCGAGCAGCACCACGGTCGGGACGGATTCGGAACCGCCGCCAACGCCGCCACCAACCTCAGCAACTGCAACCAGTTCGTCGCCCGCCGTGGCCGTGGACACGACCGCACCGGCGAACGCGAGCACGAGCACAAGTACCTCCACCTCCGCCGACCCGAGCCAACGTCGACCCTTCGGCGCCAACAGCCAACAGTTCACCTACCGGGACGACTCGAGAGGACGATTGCTGTTGACCACGGTTTACTGGCCGCTCCCCGCGACCACCAACCAGACACTTGGCGAACCCCCGCTGGTGCTCATCGCCCACGGCCTCTCACTGCCGGGTTGGGGGTACGAACTGCTCGCCCGCCGAATCGTGGGCGCAGGGTTCGTGGTGGCGGTGGTGGACTTCCCCGGCACGAGCGGCGTGGTCGGAAACGGGAATCGGGCCGACATCGTGAACCAGCCCGCTGACCTCTCGTTCGTGGCCGACCGGGTGATCGCCGGGGACCTCCCCGACGGTTCCCGACCACCATGGCCGACCGTGAGCCCGACGGCGCCGATCGGGGTGGTCGGCCATTCCGACGGTGGCCTCACCGCAACGGCGTTCGGCTACAACCGTTCCTACCGCGACCCCCGAGTGGGTGCGGTCGTGAGCCTCACCGGTGGGATCGCCTTGTTCGGAGGGAGCTACTTCGACGGCACTGGTACGGGACCGGCACTGTTGGCGGCGCACCCAACCGGCGACGAGACCAACCCGTTCTCGGCATCGACCAACCTGGTGGGGTCGCACCGAAGCGGCGCACCCAGGTCGAGCCGCTACTTGCTCACGATCCAAGGTGGCTCCCACCTCGGACCGTTCATGTTCGACTCCACAGACAGCAACGTGAGCATCGTGGTGGCGCTGTTCCTCGCCGCCACGCTTCGGGGCGACGAGACGGCCAGGGCATGGATCGACACCACCCCGGTGCCGGGCCCATCGCTTCTCCTGTCCCCCGGGTGATCGATGTGCCCGATGACGCATGTGACCCTTGACCGGGCGTCAATCCATCAAGGTCGTTCGGCCTACGCGCCGACACCACTGCATCGCCCTCGAAACGGGGGCCGACGCAGCAGCGAAAGGCCGCACCGTGTTCAGCAAGCGCAACTCCAACGCACCTTCCTTTCGAACCATTTCGGCCCGGCCGGCCATGCCCGCAATCCCCCGACGGGCGGGACACGTGGCGTCGGCCGTCACCCGACAGTCGTTCGACTTCGGAGACGGCCTGGTGCGCGCCGCCCGGCACAACAACGCCGACGGCAGCACTGGCGGGTGGGTGGCTGACACCGCACACGTCGACGACGGCGCCTTTCTCGCCCCCGATGCCCGGGTGTACGGGAATGCTCGCGTGTTCGGTGACGCCCAGGTACTCGACTCGGCCATGGTGTTCGACAACGCCAAGGTCGGCGACGGAGCTCGGGTGATGGGACGGGCTCACGTGTACGGTGCCGCCTACGTCGACGGGTCCACCGTGTCCGGCGTGGCTCGGGTGCTGGGAATGGCGCAGGTGAGCCACGGTGGGATCGTGACCGACCAGGCCCGCGTCAACGGCGAAGCCAAGGTGCGGGGTGGGCGAGTGGCCGGGCGGGTGTCGGTCAAGGGGCGGGCTTGGGTGAACGGCGCCCACGTCGACGGCGATCGCGTGATCGATGGCGACACGGTCCTTCGAGCCGAAGCCGGTCACGCGGCGGGTGAGCAGTCCGACATCGATCTGCGCGACGAAGACCTGCTGATCGACTCGCTGGCAGCGATCGACAGCGACCTCTTCTCGCTGCCCCAGCCAACCATGGCCTGATCGACCGGCGTCACCGGAGCGCGACCGCGCCCGGTTGGTCGCCGACGCGGCGCGGCCCGTGCCCACCACCGCGCCGCCAGAAGGGGCAAGGGCGCGCTCCCCACCTCGCGTTCGCTCTGCCCCGCGTGGGGGTGAGGAACTCCGTCTGATACCGGGGACGCACAGTACCCACCACTACGCTGGCTGGATGCGCCACCAGATTGTCGCCCTGCTCGGCCTCGAACCAGAGAAACTGATCCGCACTTTCGGCACGGTCGGACTCTTTCTGATCATCTTCGCCGAGTCAGGATTGTTCTTCGGCTTCTTCCTCCCCGGCGACTCCCTCCTCTTTGCCGCCGGTTTGTTCAGCGCCCGCGGCGACCTCCCCAACATCGCCATCATTGCCATCGGCTGCACCATCGCCGCCATTGCCGGCGACCAAGTGGGCTACATGAGCGGCCGCCGGTTCGGGCCATCGCTGTTCAAGCGAGAGGACAGTCGATTCTTCAAGCAAAAGCACCTGCACAAGGCGGAGGAGTTCTTCGAGCGTTACGGCAACAAGGCAATCGTGCTGGCCCGTTTCGTCCCCGTAGTCCGCACGTTCTGCCCGATCGTTGCCGGGGCTTCCAACATGGAGTACCGCCGGTTCGCAACATACAACGTCATCGGTGGCGTCACCTGGGCGGCAGGCTTCACCCTTTCTGGCTGGTTCCTCGGGCAACGGTTCCCCGGCCTCATTGACCGAATCGAGATCGTCACTCTGGTCATCGTCGTCTTTTCAATGCTGCCCGTTGCGTGGGAGGTCCTCCGGCACCGTCGGGAATCCAAGCGGGAGCGCGAGCCGGTCGCTGCCGACGAGCTGGGCTGACCTCCCGCCCGCGGCGGACAGAGCCGGATCGGGCAACGGTATGAGCGGTGAGTTCGCGTTCATCGATCGGATAGGGCGACTCGCCGGCACCAGCCTCCCGGCCGGGATCCAGGTGGGTATCGGCGACGACTGCGCCGTGCTCGATGGCGGCACCCTGCTCGCCCTCGACACGATGGTGGAAGGCGTGCACTTCCGGCTCGACTGGTGCACGCCAGCCGACGCGGGCTGGAAGGCCGTCGTTGTCAATGTCTCCGACGTAGCCGCCATGGGGGGCAAGCCCACTGCCGTACTGGTCGGCCTCACCATGCCGGTCGACGCGGCCACTGGCACCGCCGATGCGGTGATGAGCGGCGTCATCGAGGCCACCGCCGCCTTCGGCTGCCCGTTGGTCGGCGGCGACACCACCGGTGGCCCGACCCTGGTGCTCTCGGTCGCCATCGTTGGCGCCCTTCCACCGGACCGATCACCGGTGCTCCGACGCGGAGCATCCCTTGGTGACAGCGTGTTCGTCACCGGAATGTTGGGCCTCGCCACGTCCGCGCTCGACCACCTCGCCGGCAACGCGCCAGTGTCCGGCTCCCTCGGTGCCCGTCCCGGCGAGCAAGCGTTCCGGCGCCTGCACCGCCCCCTTCCCCGGGTGACCGAGGGAAAGGCCGCCGCCGATGGGGGCGCATCCGCGATGATCGATGTGAGCGACGGGCTCGCCGCCGATCTCGGTCACATCTGCGACGCGTCCGAGGTTGGTGTGCGAATCGATGCCGCATCGGTTCCCCTTGCCCCGCTGGTCGACCTCGCCCGGGCGCTCACGGGTGGCGACGACTACGAACTTTGCTTCACCGCGCCCGATCCCGAGCGCGTGCGTTCCGCCTTCATCCGGGCTGGACTCCCTGCGCCGCACCGCATCGGCACGATCACCGAACCCGAACGGGGCCGCATCCTTGTCGAGCCCGACGACTCGGAACGCCCCCTCCCGGCCGTCGGCTGGCAACACCGGATCTGACCAATGGCCCCCGGGTCCGCAAGAGCACCGATTCCCGGATCAAGCGCACCTAGGAGTTGACTACTCCGCAACGACAGCGTTGCGCATGACCCCAAGGCCTTCGATCTCCGTGGTGATCACATCTCCGGGCTGAAGGAACACCGCGGGCTTGCGGGCAACACCAACGCCGGCCGGTGTACCGGTGAGCACGAGGTCGCCCGCCCGCAACGTGCAGACCGACGAGATGAAGGCCACCAGGGCGGGCACGTCGAAGATGAGGTCGTCGGTGAAGGCGTCCTGGCGGACGTCGTCGTTGACGGTGCAGCGGATCGACAGTCGGGCCGGATCGGGCAGCTCGTCGAGCGTGACGATCGCCGGGCCGATCGGGCAGAACGTGTCGAAGCTCTTCCCCATCGAGAACTGCGACCCCGCAGCGAACTGGGTGTAACGCTCCGAGATGTCCTGAGCGCAAGTGAATCCGAGTACGTGGTCGTAGGCATTGCCGGCGTCGATCCGTCGAGGACCGTCGGCCAGAACGATCGTGAGCTCCGCTTCCCAGTCGTTCATCGACGTGCCGGTCGGCAGCACCACGTCGTCGTGCGGACCAGCAATCGACGTGGGGAACTTGGTGAAGATCGCCGGGAGGGTGGGGGGATCCATGCCACTCTCCGCGGCGTGAGCCCGGTAGTTCAGGCCCACCGCATAGACCGCACGCGGGGCGGGAACGGGCGGCCCGAGCCGAACCGAATCGACCGCCACACCACCGGAAAGCGCGCCCCCGGCGTGCACGGCGAGCACCTCGGCCCATTGCTGCTGGATCACCGTGGTGGGATCGGCGGAGATGGCACCACCGGAGGCGGTGTGGAGATCAAAGACCTGATCGTCGACCAGGAGACCGGAACGGCCGTCGGCATTCACGAAACGCATGATGGGGGTCCTTTGGGGGAGAGCTGGAGGGGTGGTCGGATGAGCTTGGGCGGGTAGGCGTGGGAGGGTGAGGGGTCAGCCGGCCACGAGGTCGGCCAGATCGTCGGGGGCGATGAACGGGCCGGGTACGTCGGGGCCCCACGCCATGAGGCTCTTCATGCCCGACCACACCTGGGGCTCCCACAGTTCATCGTCGACGATCACATCCATGTCGCTCGAGTACTCGGCGAAGTTGCCGGCAGGATCTTTGAGATACCAGAAGAAGTTGGACCCGATGTAGTGGCGACCGAGCCCCCAGATGTGTCGTTCGGGATGGCCCGCCAACATCGAGCCCGCTCCGCGACCGATCTCGTCGACGTCGTCGACCTGCCATGAACTGTGGTGGAGGAACGGCACTGGCGCCGTTTGCACGAGGATGTTGTGGTGATCGGTAGAGCATCGAAGAAAGGCGCCGATGCCCGCCACCTCATCGCTCACCTTGAAACCGAGCCCTTCCACGATCAGCCGGCGGGTCACTTCTACGTCGGGTGAACCAAGCACCACGTGGCCCAGCTTGCGGGGGCGGACGGGGCCAACACGGTCGATTCCCTCGGCCCGCTCGTTGAGACGCTTAGTGGACCCCGGCATGTTGTACGTGGCCTGGGTTCGAGTAGTGGTCGGTGGACGATCCTCGACCACGATCCGGAAATGCGTGCCGGTGGGTGGGTCGATGACTACGAGGGCGTCGGGCTCGGCGGCCACCGAGGCACCGACGTCGAGGTCGGTGACCCGACGGGCGAACCGCGCAAGGTCGTCGGGGTCGTCGGTGGCGAAGGTGGCCTCGACGAGGCGACGGGTGGGGGTGTCGACCAGGGTGAGTTGCTCCCCGCCGTCGGTGGTGGCGAAGCGACCCGCACTCGTGGGTGTGAGCCCGAACTCGGTGTAGAACGCCTCGGTAGCGGCTCGATGCTGGGGGGGCACCCCGACGGTGATCGAGCGGAGGGAATGCAAGCTCATGACGATGCTCCTCGACGAGTGGGATCCGTGGACGGTGGGAGCCGCTCGGAAAGGGGAAACCGCTTCTGCACACGCGCCACCGCAGTTCGGGCTGACGACGGGGTGACTCCTGCCAGACGAAGGACGCTTCTCGCCACCTCGGCGGCGCGAATCTCGGCGGCAAGCGATGCGGGGAGGGCGGGGGGTCCGCCAGGTTGGGCCGACACCACGGAATAGATCGCCCCGTAGACGGCGCCCGAAATCATCACCACGAGCAGACCGGCATCGGTGTCGGCGCTCAGCTCACCCACCGCCTGGCCGGCACGGACATCGCGATCAACCAAGCCCAACAGGGGCGCCGCCAGCTCCAACCGACCGGTACCCAGGCGCACCAGGAGCAGGCCCCAGAGCGGATCGGTGAGGGCCTGGTGCACAAGTGCCATCACCCCGCGGGCCAACCGATCGGTGGACGCAACGAGGACGGCGTCGATCGCCACCGATGCCTCGGCGTGGCGATCGACGATCTCGGCCAGCAAGACCTCCACGATCTCTTCCTTTGAGGCGAAGTGGTTGTAGAACGACCCGAAGGCGACGTCGGCCCGCTCGGCGATCTCACCCACGGTTGCGTTGTCGATCCCCCGCTCGGCGATCACGGCACCGGCGGCATCGAGAAGCTGTCGGCGAGTCTTCTGCCGACGGCGATTGCCGCTCGATGCTTGCGGGGTTCGGAGCACGGGCTCGGTGACGATGAGGCTGATATGAGGACTCTATACAAAACTGAGGCTCTCCTCAACTCGGTCCGGTGCCGCACCTCCCCGTGGTCCCTGAATTCCCGGCCTCGGAACAACCGACGTGGCGATTCAGCCTTGGGAGCATGCTGGTACACCGATCGCCGCATGGGCGACATGGGGGACGACGATGGAATCGTTTCCACCCGGGCTACGTCGTGCGCCGGGCTGCTGCGCTCGGAACCGAAATGCTCCCACTCGCCGGGCCATCGCCTGGCTCGCGTCGACCCTGTCGAGTCTTTAGGTGTTCTGGTTGGTTCGAGCCTGCCCTGGCCCGCGGGCAACGAAGGCCTCGCTCTACTCATCACGAGCCATCCACCCTTCAACGGCATCGTCGACACGAGAACACAGGCACGTGTACCACAGATGCGTGGTACGTTCGCTTCGTGGATGCGATCGATCAACTCAACGAGCTACTCGATCGAGGCGACGATGACACCGTCGGGACCTCGATGCGGCTCCCGACCGCGTTGCGCGACGCCGCTGCGCTGGCCGTGCAAAAACTCGGCGTGGCGTCCTCGGTGACCGCGCTCACCGCCGACGCGTTGCGCAGCCGACTCGAGGCCGTGGCCATGCAAGCAGCGCTCGACGCACACTACGCGGCCCACCCTGATGCCCGTCCGTCGCTCGCGGATCTCGCAATCGCGGCCGCGCAGATCGACGGAAGCCCGTTGGCGAAACGCACGAAACTGCTTCGTCAGGCTGCCAATGCGGTGGCCAAGGCCCATCCGGACGACGCCGACGCCGACATGGTGCTGCTGTGGGCCGAAGCCCTCGCATCGGTGGAAGCATGAGCCGAGTCGTCGTTCTCGACTGCGAAGCGGTACACGCACTCGCGTCATCAACACACCCGCACCACCGTCGAGTTGTCGCACACATGCAGGTCGTGGCTGATCGCAAGAGGAAGGCCAGACGCATCCTGGCGGTTGTCCCGACCGCCGTTCGGGTTGAGGCGAATCTCGACCGCGCCGCGCCACGGGCCCGCTTCTTCAACTCCCTGCGGATAGGCGACCTTCCCCTCGACGGGCCGACCGCGAACATCGCGGCGGAGCTCCACCGCCGCCACACCGTGTCTGTTCCGGATGCCCATGTCGGCGCTGCCGTCGCGTCGTTCAGTGTGGACGATGACATCACGGTCATCACGAGTGACCCCCAGGACATGCGCCGAGTGGCTGACGACACCAAGATCACCATCATCAAGCTTTGACCGGTCCCACTCGCTGTCGGCCGAACGCTCGCCCACTCCGCCACAGCCGCGAGGCCATTCTTCGCGAGGAGCGCACGACGAGCGCGTTCGTCATCCAGGCCGACACCCTGACTCCCTCCGCCCCTGCGGCCGACCACCTGATCGCGCACGCCGGGATCGACGGTGATTGCGAGCTTTTGGGGACGGGTCCGCTCGTCAAGAAGGCATGCGCAGCGACGGCGAAACCCCGTAGGTTGCCACCTTGATCGGCGCGAGACTCTGTACATGGAAGTGCTGCACGGTCGCGTGGCGAGCGGGCGTGGTGATCTCGCCCGCTGGATGATCAAGTACGCGGATACCTACGAACTTGTGACCGGCACTCGACTCTTCCCCGGAAGCCTCAACGTCGTGTTGGACCGTGAGTGGAGGCTGCCGCTGGAACGCCTTCGGATCGACCCTGCCCGGTTGGGGGGCAGAGTCGGTATGAACATCGTTCGGTGCACCATCAGGGGAACACCGGGGTTCATCCTCCGCACGGACCAGAACGAGGCGGGGACCGGGCACCACGACCGTTGCGTCATCGAGGTCGCCGCCGCCGTTCAGTTGCGGGACGCGCTCAGCCTTGACGACGGCGACCCTGTGGAGGTCGTCCTCGCCAACCTGGGGTAGGTCGGACGCGTGGATCGAACCGGCCCAAGGCTTGTGGCTCGACCCTGTCTGGTCGCCGCGTCCCCGCGGAGACGATGACTTCCCGGACGGAAAGGCGCCCTCCATTCCTGAAGAGGGCGAGCCGAGGTATCGCTTCATCACCGCTGCGCCCACTGCGCCCACTGCGCCCACTGTGACTCCGTCTCGGTCATCTGAGCGCGGACAGCCCGATGTCTCGGCGGTACTGCATGCCGGGCCCGCCGATCATGCCAACGGCATGGTGAGCCTGGAGAGCCCGGGCTCTGGCCTGCTCACGTCTGCGCCGAGACCGGTGATGTTCAGACCGAGGGTGTCAAGAACGGTCTTGCCATCGGGATGGATAGTTGCCGCGACGGACACAAGGCCGGTCACTCGTTGCGACCCCAAACTTGCTTGCAACCCTGAATACGTACGCACACCATTGGCCCAGCTCCGAAGACCGCAGGCGCGTAGCGGTCCGGCGGCGCGGAGTCCTGTGCGGCTCTCCACGCGCACTGAGGGCGTTAGCTGGGGCCAAACCCGCAGGTCGCAGGCCCAAACAGGCCCCTGAGGCTGGTTGAACTCGATCCGACCAACCCGATCCTGTGACCTGCGAGGACTCCCCAAAAAGGGCCGTTGACCTGCCCAAATAGGTGACCGATGCTGACCGATATTTACCGGTCGAAACCGCAGTTTCGCGGACTTCTCGCGGACTTTTCGCGGACTCCGCCTTCGTGCCACCGCTATCCCGCTGACACACGTGAACGGCGGCGGCCGAAGAACCCAACAGCAGCCACGCTACCGGCGGTCGCGAGCGCTCCCGAGGCGACAGACAAGAGCAGGGGAAGCCAAGGAAGTCGCCAAGGCGGCTGCCGACCGACCTCCTGCCCGAGCGCATCCGACATCACGATCCAGAGGTACGTGATGGCCGACGTCGCGGCCCATGCGAAGAGGGCGAGAGCCCCGAGTAGTGGCCGCCGCATGCCGACGAGTATCCCGCCGCGGCGGGTGCTCGACCCAAGAACCCCCGACCGGTGGACGGTGACCCTCATCCCGTCCGGACCCGGTCACCAATCCGTGTCGCAGTCAGAGTCGAAAGTCGACAGGTAGAGAAGGACGTCAAGGTCCTTGGGGTTGGCGCGGTCGGAGTAGTCCTTCTGGCCGGACACGGTGAGCCTCCAGTCTCCCGCGACGAGTTCGATGGTGTAGCCATCATCCAAACTCAACTGCCACCCACGCCCGATGTAGTGATCCGCGGCTCGGCGTTCGAGTGAGTCAACCGATTCTTCACCTGCCCGGATGTGCTCCGAGACGTGGCTGAACCCGCGGAACGACCCGGACTCGCTGCTTACGACCACAGACCCACGCGGAAGGGGATCAAGCATGTCATCACGCGGTATCTGATCGGGACAACGGATCTTTCCGGTCCAAGCCACGACACTCACGAGCAGGAGGCCCGGGATCAAACATACGAATATCGGAGCGACGGCTGAACCCTGTGGGTTGGTTGCCGCCCACGCCAATGCGATGAGCAGCGACCACGTGACGAACACGATCAGTAACCACGCGCCGTATCCGCCGAGGCTGAACAAGTCCCACCGTGTCCACGGGCCGTCCGTCGGAGGTGGCCGCATGAAGACCATCGTCGCGATGAGGGCGACGACCAGTAGCGAAGGGAGACCGAGAAGCCAGATTCGCATCAAGGGCGACGGTCGATGGCGTTCGTCTGACACTGTCATTCGGCGGGGACCGGCGTGGCGAAGGCCGAATCTCCTGCACGCGAAATCGCGCCACTGATGGCCAACGCAGCGCCGACCGCTGCAAGGACGGCACATCCGACGAGCCAGGGGCCGCCATCGAACCGAGGTTGCTCCCCAGGCTTGGCGTCGATGTTGAGCGAGAACGTGAACCAGGCGCTCGCGGTCACGTAGATGCACGGCGCGAGGAGCACTGCTACTACGCCAAGACCGATTCGCGTGACTCCCCTTGAACGACTTCGGTGCAGCCTTGACAGCCCGAAGCCCACGGTCGACGCGATGCCGAGCACGAGGAGCAGAACGAGGACCATCGTGCCAGTCTCCCATCGCCAATCCGATCTCGCCGGCAGCCCGT